>Ga0207652_10000258_pt1 | contig 55325 bp, 48 predicted proteins | sample KBSC63BmetaG_FD_184334 | JGI IMG/M metagenome (GOLD analysis project Ga0207652, IMG submission 184334) | Corn rhizosphere microbial communities from Kellogg Biological Station, Michigan, USA - KBS C6-3B metaG (SPAdes) (version 2) | ecosystem: Host-associated > Plants > Roots > Rhizosphere ... | reverse complement strand
CTTTAATACCTCATCACCAAGCTTATCAAAGCCAACGGATTTGAATACCTTTTCCAATATAAGTTGAGTACCATTAATTAAAATGTTTTCGATATGGGAGAACACATATTCAACGGTCTGTTTTTCTACCTGCGCCTGATCAGCTTGCTCAAAGATATCTTGCTGCCTAAGGTGGGTATTAATCCACTTTTTACCTTCTGCAAAAAGAGATTCAACTTCCGCAGGATCAGCGCTGCTGCCTATTGTTTTAATCATTTGATAATCGCCACGGCTTTTATCGATAATCTGGATACTTATGATCCCACTGGCATTGGGTTTTTTCCGTACAAACATCCTGCGAAAATAATCTTTAACAGCATGGGACACCTAAATGGGTGCCCTAGAAAATGTAATTTCTTAATTATCAATAAATTACAAATTAGACTAAAAATAGGGTGTCAAAGTCAGGATTTATCAGTTTACTATATCCACAGAGAACAGGGCATTAAAGCTTATTTTACACTCCGCGATGTTATTTTGGTTGATAGACATGAATTGATTGCCCTGTTAATTTCCATTTCCCTTTTACCTTTTCCAAAATTCGAAATTCATAGGAATAGATTACACTTCCATCTTTTGCAGTTGATTTTTCATTGTGACTTACCCATGCATCATTGCCGCTTACATGCATCTTGTAATTTGTATTGATTGAAAATCCGCCTCTTCCAACCATATTTGCAGGCGGGTTGATCATCATATCCAAAGGCACATCGAAAGCAGCACCATCAGCAGTGGAGATTAGGATTCTGCCGTAAGGCCGGATCACCCAACAATCTGCATGTGCTTTAATATCACCGGATCGCCAGGTTGCTGATTCTTTTTCAAGCAGTTGTTTGATGGCTGATTCATCATTTTGTTGACTAAAGGCGCTAACGCTTGTACTCATAACAATAATCAGTAAAAGTATTTTTTTCATGGCTGGATATGTTTAGGAAATGATTAATGATCTCACAGCAAACGGCAGCAACTCAAATCTTCAAAGAAAATAATTCTATGCTTTCATCCTTCCCTTTCAAATCTACAAGGCCTAAGCTGTGGGTTTGCCATTCTTTAAGGCCGCTGGCTTCAACGAAATCTTTGGATACAATGAAGTGATGTTTCAGTTCCGTGCAGGCGCTCCGGATGCGCGCTGTTGTATTCATCGTGTCGCCACTCATGGCAAGGTCTTTTTTCAACACACCGATTTCTCCAACCGTTACTTCGCCTACATTTATGCCCACCCTGAATTCGGGAACGATTGCAAATTTTCTTTTAAAATAAGTGCTTTTTTTCTGAATATTCTTTCTTGATTGAATAATTGCATTCAAACATTTGACGGTGTTTTTTTCTGTATTAATCCATGAACATACAACCTCATCGCCAACATACTGATAAATAATTCCTTCAAATTCGATGATGGCCAAAGAGATAAGATAAATGAATTCCCTGATGAATTCAAAGTAAACACTATGTCCCAGTTTTTCAGCAATCGGTGTAGAATCTTTGAGATCCATAAACATGATGATCCGGTTTTCCACTTTAGGCCGGATGTATCGCCCCGTCATTATTTGGAGGAAAACACCGGGGGAATATTTTTCATTAATAATCAGGATCAGTTGTGTCACAAAAAATATGGAAATCCAATAAACGATCTTTTGAATAAACCAGTTTTTATGCAATGCATAATTTTGAATTTCATTCAAAGTGGTGGTGATAGAATGCCCCAGGACAAAAACTGAATTAAAAAACTGAATGATAAAAGTGAGTAGCAGCGCAGAGAGTAAAAGGATGCAGCTTTTCATGAAAAAATTCACCCACAAAGGGAAAGTTCTGAAAATTTTCCTTAACTGGAAAACGATCAGGTAGCCCATCACCAGGCTAATCAGAAACATGAATACTTCTCTGGTAAAAATTGAGTGGGGATGGTATTGGGGATGAGGATTCATCAGGAAAATAACCAAATCAATTGCAGTCCAGAAAGCGGCAATAAACAATACAGTTTTGATCCGTAGCTGATTTACATTTGAAAGTTTCAGTATGTTGGATTTAGATCTCATTGCTTAACTGATAAAAAATTATAGACCGCCAATTGCGGATTGTATTTTTTGGTGCACGTATTTTCTGTTTTATCATGAACGACTCCGTCAGACAATAAGTGAAAATCGCTGTCCTCTACCAGCCACTGAATATCAAAATAACTGATCAACTCTTTCTTGCATTGTTCGTCCTGGATTTTTACAAAAACCTCGATTCGCCGGAATAAATTTCGCGTCATCAAATCTGCTGAACCCATCACCACTTCTGCGTTTTCATCAGCCCCAAAAATTAAAATCCTCGAATGTTCCAGGTAACGGCCAACAATTCTTTTTACCGTAATATTTTCACTTTCACCGGGGATTCCCGCAACGATGCAACAAATACTTCTTACCAGTAAATCAACTTTTACGCCTGATTTGCCTGCAGCATAAAGGCGTTCGATCATTTGCGGCTCTTCTAAATTATTTACTTTGATCCTGATTCTGGCCGGTTGGCCAAGCTTCGCTTTTTCAATTTCTTTATCAATAAGCTTATTTAATACCGGAACCATATTAAATTGGGAAACAAGTAATTTATCGAACTTTATTTTTTTATTATGGTCGATTACATTCGCCAATTCTAAAAATTTAAACAGTTGCATCAACTCTTTTGTAATATCCTCATCGGATGTCATCAGCACATGATCTGTGTAAAGTTGGGCGGTAATCTCATTAAAATTTCCGGTGCTTAAAATAGCGAACGATTGCTTCTGATCGCCTTTTGTTTTTCTAATCAAAGCAATTTTTGAATGAACTTTTATTCGTGGAAGGCTATAAATAATTCTCACGCCGGCATCTTTCATCACCTTGCTCCATTTAATATTATTTGCTTCGTCAAACCGCGCTTTTAATTCTATAAATACAACCACCTCCTTGCCGTTTTTAGCCGCGCTGATCAAGGCATTAATAATGTGTGATTCTTCCGCTACCCGGTAAAGGGTAATGTAAATTTCCGTGACGTTTATATCAACGGCGGCCTGGTTAAAAAAAGAAAGTACCGGGTTATATGATTGGTACGGAAGATGAAGCATAATATCATCTTTTAGCAAAATATTAAAAATATCACCGCTATTCATCACGTTTGAAGAGGACAACGGTTTTCTTTTTTTGTAATACAAATTTTTATTAAAAGTAGGAAAATGAGACAGGTCGTCCAGGTTATGATATCTGCCTCCCGCAAAGATTTCTTCAGAAGTGATGTCAAAAACTGCAGCTAAAAACATTTGAAGATTTCGCGGCATTCCATCTTCATAAAGAAAGCGCGAAGGTGGACCGAAGTCTCTTTTCTTCAATTGTTTTTCTATTTTCTGCAAAACATTTCCGCTGTAATCATCGGCTAAATGAAGTTCGGAATCGCGGTTGATCTTAATACTATAAACACTGAGAATATCCTGGTTTGGAAAAAGATATTGCAGGTTTTCACGAAGAATATCATCCAGAAAAATCACATACTGGTAATCATTCAGCGGGCTTAATGTAAAAAACCTCTTCACTTTTTCTGAAGGAATATTTACAATGGCATGTTTTAAAATTCCATCAAACCCTTCTTTTAAGGTGACGATAAAATAAAGCTGGTTATTTTTAACAACAAAAGTCTTTTCTGATTCTTCATCCAAATAAATCGGTTGTATAAAAGACAAAATATCAGACAAAAATATTTCTCTCATTTCAGCCAAATGCTCTTGTCTGATAGGCATTTCATAGTAGAAAATGATCCCGTTCTTTTTTAATTCAGGCAAGATCTCATTATTCAGAATCTGACCAAAAAAGTTCAACTGGTATTTTATTTCATCCTGCACTTTATCTGCAATATTTTCTTCAAAATTCTCAATCGCTTTTTTTGTTTTCTTATTCAAAATAGAAAGCGCAAGTACTTCAGGATAGCGGACTCTGAAGAATTCATTCAGGTTAGAAGAAAAAATAGCGAGATATTTTAAACGCTCATACAATGGCACAGCAGGATCATGGGCCTCCTTTAAAACCCTCAGATTAAAACTAAGCCAGCCAAGATCCCTGTTGAGCAATATCATAACAAAAATTTCTTACAGTGGCGATCCCGTACCATTAATTACTGTTCCGGTAGAAGTGCCGCCAAAAAGTGAAGCGATGGTAAAAGCGAGAACTGAAACAATAATACCAATCATAAAAACATTATACGCAATGCGCACCAGCTTGTATTTGCGGCCAAGAACTTCACCGAGGTTAAAAATATCTTTGATCAATGAGCCATACAAATAATCTGTATCAAGCATCATTTCTCTCATCGCTGCGTCATATTTTTCGTAAGTGGTTTTATAAAAATTTCCAAAGAAAAGAAGATTGATTTTCTTTTCTTTTACGCCTTCCATGGTAAATGAACCGCTGGTCACTTGCGGCCTTGTTGCTAAAATAGAAATAACAATCGTAACGACGGCCGACAATAAAAACAGGACTGTTGGTATGATTAAATAAGTTTCTGTTGAAAGTTTTCGCAATAGCACACTCAAGATTACAGAAATAATAATTGCGTTTACAGAAATAAGAATATTTGCTTTGCGGTCTGCCATTTCGCTGAGTCTTAAATGATTCTGCGAAGTGAGGCGCAACATGGTTTGTATGCCTTTGCTCATCAATCCGCTTTTATCTTTATGAACTTCTGATAAATCAACCTGCTCGTTATCTTTTTGCTGGCGCTTATCTTTTTTCACCTTGTCCACTTCTGTTTTTTGTGCCAGTTTAGTTTTTAATTTTTGAAGGTTTTTATTTTTCCTTTCATTCAAAAGTTCTTTGCAATAGTTGGTATAAAAAGTATGCTCCTCCATCATTTTGATGGTTCCTTTTTTAAAATCAACCGTTTTAAGGTCCGGATGCCGCAGCTTTGATTCCTGCATTACTTTTTTATTTGTCTCTTTAAAATCTTTTGTTCCGAGATGATAGGTGTCTGCATCACAAATAATTTCTTCTAATAAATTCTTCGGATTTCGCGGAATTTTAGTTGACATAATGCATGCTTCAATCTCTGTGATCGGCTGCTCATCGGGCACAAGGTCTTTCATGAATTTTTTCATGATCTCACAACTCATTTCTTCATGCTTTCCCGGCTCGGTAAAAAGATAGCCGGTATCATGAAACCAGGCAGCAGCGAAGAGAATCAACATTTCTTTTTCAGAAACATTATAATGGCCTGCAATTTCTTTAGTTCGTTTTACCACGTTTCCCGTGTGTTCGAGGTTGTGAAAAATCAGGGCAGAAGAGTGCATCTGGTCAAACAGGCCGGTAACATACTCTTCGATCTTTTTGTCAATTTTATGATAGTCCATGATTTAAAAATTAATATTAAATTTAGTGCCAATTGAAAAATTAAATAAATTATCTTCAGGCGAATGAGCAATGGTAGCCGAAATTAGCGCAAAATTATAAGGCGAATAATAAAGCCCGCCGCCAAAATCATCATGCCATTTTCGGGAAGTTTCATTTTTTACCCAAACTCTTCCTACTTCATTAAAACCAATCAGGCCAACAGCGCCGGGAACTACATAAGATTTTGATTCAAATAGTTTTACGCGAAGTTCAGTTGTCTGATACATGACTGACTGGCCGGAAAAACGGTTTTTTCTGAATCCTCTTAAATAATTATTGGCTCCCAAAGTAAGCGCTTGGAAATATTCAAAGTTATCATTAAAAATATGGCCGGCACCAAAACGCAGTACGGCCACCAGCTTTGCCGGATCGCGCAGGCTTGCATACACAGCAAGATCGGAAGTAATTTTTGAAATGCGGTGGCTGTTTTCATTTGTCCCAACCATGGAAGATAATTCGGTATTCCAAATCACGCCACGTGTGGGTAATAGTTCACTGTTGAGATTATTTAAAACGATTGCGAACTTACCTCCCACATAAGATTTGCCATTATAAATGCTGGAAGAATCTAATCCAAGAAGTGATGGATTCGCCAATATTTTATTCTTGTTGTCTTCGTATTTATTCCAATAATGATAATAGGTTGGACCGATATATAATTGCAGCAGATTATTAAAATATCTTTTGCGCCAAAGCACATCCGCAGCCACATATTTATATCGCACATGATAAAATTCCAGATGATTATTTTTATCATTTATCGTAGCATTACCAAAGCCGTAAAAATTATTTAGCACAGGATTGTAAAATGCAGTATGAATGACCAAATCATTGTTGTGCAGTAACTGGTTAAATTCACCATCATATTTTAGCTGGTATGCTTTTGTACTAAAACTATACAATGTCGCAAGTTTTTGATAAGTAGCATAAGGGTCTTTTCTGAAAGCAAAAGTTTTTAATGAGAATCCAAGTCCGATCAGTACCTTATCTTCAACATTATATCCCAGATTCAACATCGGAATTCGGTAACTATTGTATTTATAACTGGTAACATCATAGCGGTTTACATAAGGTGACGATGACATTTCATCTTTGGTTCTGCGCCCGTTTTCAATAAAATTTTTATCAGGCAAATAATCATAAATTTTATTAGCGATATTCCCTTTGATATTAAAAGTGTCATTTCCTTTTCCGCCAATGATTCTTAATTTAATTTTTGAACGAACATTAGAATCTACATAGAAAATATCGTTGCCGTTAAGGCCATAAAGATTGATAAACTTCGTAATTTTAGGATCAAACTTGCGGTCGTACATTAGTGTTGAGGAATCATTTTGATCCTTTCTTTTAAATACTTTTACTTCTATCCCTTTCGGTAAATTTGAAATCCTGAAAAATTCATCTTTATTGCTGCTTACTATATTTACCTCTTTGGAAAGAAAGCGATAATATTTCATTCCTTTTCTGTAAAGCAGATCACGCCGGCCTTTTAATTTAGCCGCAATTACAGAAGCATTCATCGCGTAAATTTTGGGAGGTAGCCTTTTTACTGCATCGGCAATAACTGAATCATTCATGTTTTGTTGAAACTCTTTAATAATGCTTTGCCATTTTTCTTTGTCGAGGTTATTCATAAAGAATCTGTCAAAATCTCTTTCTTCCCAGTTAAACCAGATCAGATTCGGATAATCTTTTTTAAATCCCTGAAGGTAAGGCATGGCAGAAAGGCTTACGGCCTTTGCCAATAATCCGTTAGAATTAAAAAATGCCTGGTCGCGGTCTTTGGGGATCGGGAAATATAATTTGCCAACTCCCGTATCTGTTGTTCCAAAATCCCATTGCCCGAAATGGCGGTCCCAATCGCCGATTACCATATCAAGCAAACGCGAGCGTAACATCGCCTGCTGATCTACATGATCTTTACTGTCACTGATCAATTTATTGATTACTTTTTGCGTGCTTTTTGTATCCGTTTGTTTTGCTACCGGATTATCCGGCTCTAGTAAACAAACTTTATTTGCAAAAACCTGTCTGTATTTTCCGAGCGCAGGATCATCCGGAACAAAGTAATAAACCGGATTGTTATGAATCACATTCACCGCTTTGGCAAGGACCGGAACCACCAAAGGCCCGAAGGGCGATTGCGCAGAAATCATATCCTGAACGATTGCCTGCGCTATGGTTCCTTTAAAAGCCGGGGGGACCGCTCCTGCCGGGTCTTTATCCACTGTTCGCAACACCCATTTCCTTCCATTCTTATCTTCCATTTTTAAAGACTTGGTTTGCCTTCCGCCACCCAGTTCATCTATTTTGAAACCTCCCATTTCCTTGTCAATCCTAAATACTTTTAAATGAACCGGCATAGCCCATTCCTTACGATAATTTTTGCCGGCAATAATTTTATGCACGCCCGAAACTTTGCTGTAGCGCACGTTTATCGGAACGGTAACGCTATCTTCGAAATGAACTACCGGCTGCGTTTCGGGGATTTCTGTAGAATCCTTCTTAGTTTTCAGATAGGCAAAATTGAGTAGGTTTTTCGAAAAAGCGTGTTTAACTGTATCTGCGTTTACGGTATAAAAATCAATGTGAACATTTTTGTTTTTAGAAATCTCAAGGGCCGCGAAACCCAATGACTGCGCGTTATACAGAACTCTTTTATTATTGGAGACGCGTGTTTTTTTTGACCCTGCGCCACTAACAACATAATAAGAACTGCTATCTTTTATTAATTGCAAATCATGCTCGTGTCCGGCCACAAAAAGCACATTTGTATATGGCTTCACTATTTTCTCAATATGGTTGATCATATTTTCATAAGCCGGGTAATGTAGATCTTCGGGCACGCCAAAAACGCCCCGCGCGATTGGATAAATAGAACCGATTACGGGAATTGGGATCCAAAGATTTGGGTTCAAATCAGTGAAAGGGAAAATGTGTTGTTTAAGGGTAAAATAGCCGCCGTGAATACCGTAACTTTTTAGCGTATGATGACCGGCAAGAATGACTAATTTTTCTTTATTCTTTTCTAAAATATGATCAAGCTCGTCGTAAAATTCTTCTTCAGTTTTACTGGAACAATCAGATTCAACGCCCGGCTTTTCTCCTTTTTGAATAAACCATTGGCTGTCGAAGATTACCAAAGTAACATCGTCATTAATCTCATATTCAACCGGCCCAACGCAACCATCCGACGGGAAAAAAAGTACGTTTTTATTTCCTAACTGATTGATATATGCTTCCTGCCTTTTTACATTTTCAAGGCCATTCACACTTCCATCTGTCCAGTCGTGATTACCCGGAATAAAAATCACTTTTGCATCGGTACCTTTTGCAATTTCTATTTGTGAATCCAACACTGCTTTTGCAGCCTCATATTCCGGTAAAAAATCTTCAGGCAAGCCGGTTTTATAATCATTGTCGCCAAGATATAAAACGGTTGTTTTTTTATTTAACGGAATCAGATTTCGCGCAGCATCTACAACAGGCTGTCTTCCAAAATTCAGTTTTCCTGCATCGCCAATCAGGATAATTCTTGCGTTTATAGAGTCTTTTTGCGCAAAACAGGCGGCGTTTAAAAAACACAATAAAACAATTACAAAATACTTTCGCATCAACTAATATTTTTTCGTTTAAAGATGAGTATCGAGGCCGAATTATATTTGCTGCCAGCTTCATTTGAAATTATCAGATCGCCTGATGGTGTAAAAGTAATTCCTTCGGGCTGCGTAAAAATCCCGCGGTTTAGTTGGAACGCTGCTTTACAATTCCCATTTTGATCAGCAACAACCAATAGCATATTGACAGCGGATAGAATCCAAAGATCGCCCGTCAATGGATTAATCGTAGCCGCGGATGGTTTGAATTTTAATTTTTTATCTCCTGTTTCTGCAGCGATCAAATCAACATTAATGGTAAACACAGAAGCCTTAAAACTGTTACTTTCCGGATCATAAGCCCAAGCAGAAACTGTGTTTTTTTTATCGCTGTTACAATCTTTACAAATCATCACAAAACTTTTTCGGGCACTGTCATAATAAAGGGATTCAAATTCATTTTTTCCTTTTCCATTTTCAGGAAAAAGAGACGTTTGCGTAGTGATGGTATCGCCGCGCGGGGAAAATTGTAACGTATGAATGTCGCCATTGCTTTCTAAAATATAAAAATTATTATTCCAGTAAAAAACATCTTCGAAGTCATGAGTTTTATCAAACTTCCATCTTTGGGTTATAAAATCTTTATTTAGATGAATCTTGAATAAATATCCCGATTCATTAGAAACAGCGAATAGGCTCGAATCTTTTTGATAAAAATATATTCCTGAAATTTCAGCCATTGTCTCATTCAAATACAGGACTGACGGGTTATTCAGGTCATACTCTTTTGGCGGTGAATTCATTTCTTTCTCGTTGGCCGTACAACCCTGAATGGAAAGTATATTAACAAAAGCAGATAAAATAATTATCAAGTTACGATACAACATATACTAAGAATAAAAGTAAACCAACCGAATAGCTGATATTGGACACATTAAAGAAGATTCAGTAATACTTAATATTATAATAACCAACTTTATACCAACAAATTTATGAAGGAGAAGCGGGCTAAAAACAAGTATTTTACTGACGATGGGGTTTTTTTTCCCCTAAAACCGAATTTTTATTCCGTAAAAATTTGAATACAAACAATCGGGAATACTAATTCTTAAATAGGAAATCAGCATATTTGTTGGTTTAGTGCTGAGAAGTTAAAAATCTTTTGGAGTTTTAATTTTATGAAGATGAAAAAATATAAATTGCAAAGAAGAAAAATGAATTCTGATGCCAACAACGAATTGGCTAAGAAAATAAACTAATGTTCCAAATTCTCATAAAAAAATTGGCTTATGGCGTGCTTGTTTTGGCTGGCGTAGTCGTTTTTGTTTTTTTTATTTTCCAGGCTTTTGGCGATCCGGCGCGAATGGTCTTAGGGCAAACGGGCGATAAACAAACAATGGATAATATCCGTAAAGAATTGTATCTCGATCAGCCCAAATGGAAACAATTTGTTTTTTATGTAAATGATATTTCGCCACTCGCGATTCATTCAAAGGAAGAAATAAAACAAAAAGGCCTGCACGGTTTTTTTATCGGAATCGGTGGTAATGAAAAACTCGCCATCAAAGTCCCTTATCTAAGAAGAAGTTATCAAACTAAAAAACCGGTAACAGAAGTTTTGATGGAAGCCTTGCCAGGAACGATTTTGCTTGCATGTGCTGCAATGTTTTTTGCGGTCATCGCCGGAATATTCCTCGGAATTATCGCCGCCGTAAAACAAAATACCTGGCTAGACACCGCTTCTGTTTTTTCCAGCGTGATCGGAATCTCAGCACCTTCATTTTTTATGGCAATCGTAATTGCTTACGTCTTTGGGTTGGTGTTGCATGATTACACCGGATTAACACTTACCGGAAGTTGGTTCAACATTGACCAGGTTACAGGAAATCGTTACCTGACTTTGCAAAATCTGATCTTACCGGCGCTCACGCTTGGCATCAGGCCACTATCTATTATTACGCAATTAACAAGAAGCTCCATGCTCGATACAATGAACCAGGATTATATCAGAACAGCTTATGCAAAAGGATTGAGCAAACGAAAAGTAGTATTTCATCACGCCTTGCGAAACGCAATAAATCCGGTATTGACGGCTATTACAGGTTGGTTTGCAGAATTACTCGCAGGCGCTTTTTTTGTAGAATATATTTTTGGTTGGAAAGGAATTGGAAAAGTAACAGTTGATGCTTTGGAAAAATTAGATTATCCGGTGGTAATGGGATCGGTACTTTTTGCTGCTACTATTTTTGTATTGATTAATATTTTAGCCGATGTGCTCTATGGAGTGATTGATCCAAGAGTGAAGATGAAATGAGAAGGAGGAATTATAAAAAAGAAATGTTCAATAGAAGAATTAACTGAATTTATTTAACTGCTTCCTTCGTCTCAGATTGGGCGACAGTTCTGGGGGATTCTACCTGTTTTTTATATTTCAAAAGTGCGTTGGTAATTGCCTGTGCTATTTCTTCCTGCCCTTTCTCACTGTTTAAATATCGCTCATCATCATAATTGGCAATGAAACCTGTTTCTATTAAAACGGCTGGCATTTGCGTAGCATGAAGCACCCATAAACCTTTTTCTCTTTGCCAAACGCCAAGATCATTCCTTCCGGTTTTTGCAATTTCATCCTGCACGATAGAAGCAAGCTGATAACTTTTCCTAAAATAATTTTGAGAATATAATAGTGCGCTCGCTTTCCATTCAGGACTTTCATAATTGATGTTTACAGTACTATCATCGTCATCGGTATTAAATCCTAAATCCCCTCCTTCCAAAGCTTTTATTTTATCACCGGTTTGCCGTGCGGCTAAGATTAAAGTGCTCGTTCCTTTTCTGGTAGTCGGGATTTTATAGTATTGCTTTATGGGCACTGTGCGCGTATGTTTGGTAACCACTTTCTTTTTGTGCTTCCCTTTACCGACATATTTGGTAGTATGATAAGTTTCTGTTTTGTGACCTACTATTCTATAACCGGTTTTTAAGGTTACCGCATCCGCATGAATGCATACAAAAAGATCCCCGTGATGATCGTTGGCAAATTTTGCTTTTTCGTGCACATTCATAAAAACATCCGTCGTTCTTGAAGGAATAATATTCACATCAGGCATCGCTTCCTTCAAATCTTTCACCAGTTTCATTGAAATGGCAAGGGTAATATCTTTTTCCAGCGAGCCCAATGTTCCTTCATATTCTCCATGAGCGCCGTGATCTTCACCACCATGTCCGGGATCAATAATAATTGTTTTTATCTTTCTCGGGGCTTGGCTAAAAGCGCCCGCATTAAATAAAAATAAAAGTGGAATAAAAAAGAAAGCAGTTTTTATCAACGTAGAAAAAAGCCGGTCTTTTTGTAATTCGAACATAATGGAACATTGTTTTTAAAAGGGTCAATAAATTCTTTGACAATCTTCACATATCCTTAATTGGATTATCTCTATTTTTGTTGCCTTACTGCTATGCAAAATAGAAACGAATTTAATGCAACAGTTATTTCATCAATTGCTTTTACAGCTATCCTCTTTGCATTAATGATATCTTCAGTTGACAGTAGTGGCAAAACTTCTTTAAAAGGATATGAATCAAATTTCAATACTCTCCCTACTCTCTCATCAAAATTAATTCCTTCAAAGAAAAACCATTTTTCTGTTGCAGAAAAGCAAAAATTTTTATCCGATACAATTCCTAACTCAAATAATATTTCTGCTGATACAATTTTAGCAAAAAAAACAGATTCTCTTCAAAAAAAAGACACTTCTTTAACCAACAAAACTGCCGATACGATTCATTTCAAATTTGCAAAAAATGCTTTGGAATCTCCTGTACAATATACAGCCGAAGATTCAATGGTGGTCGATGTTGACGGGAAAACTGTTACGCTTTATGGCAAAAAAGTTACGACAGATTATAATGGCAATAATCTTACCGGCCCAATCATTTCTTTTGATGAAGCTTCAGGTGATATTATGGCTGCAATAAAAAGAGACAGCACCGGAAAGGTAATCGCCTTTCCGACTTTCAAACAATCGGATTTTACATCACAAAGTGATTCTATCCGCTTTAATATGAAGAGTGGAAAAGGTCTCACCAAAAGTACTTACACGCAGCAGGGAGATATGTATGTGTATGGGAAAGTGATCAAAAAAGTAAGTCCCGACGTTTTTTATGCGCTTCGCGGAAGGTTTACAACCTGCAACCTTGATACACCACATTTCGCCTTTATCAGCAACAAAATAAAATTCATTACCAATAAAGTCGCCATTTCCGGCCCGGTGCATCCGGAGTTTGAAGGTGTTCCAATTCCTATATATATTCCATTCGGAATTTTTCCGCTGAACCAGGAAAGACATTCAGGTTTTTTGGCACCGAATTTTACAGTAAACGAACAAAAAGGCCTCGGACTTGAAGGACTTGGTTATTATAAAGTGATCAACGAATATTGGGATATTGTAGTACGCTCAAATCTTTATTCTTATGGCGGCTGGTCGCTAAATTTAAATCCTCGGTACTCAAAAAAATACCGCTATAGTGGCAACTTTGCCTTTGATATCCAAAACTTCAATTTGAATTTTAAAGGAGATCCGGATTTTTCTAAAAACCGCTCCTATCATATAACGTGGAGCCATAGCGCTGATACAAAATCCCGTCCCGGCGTCACTTTTTCTGCTAATGTAAACGCCGGAAGCAGCAGCTATAATTCGCAGGTTCCAAACGACCCGAATTTGAATTTTCAAAATATGCTACAGTCTTCCATCGCCTATTCAAAAACATGGCCGGATAAACCGTTTAACTTAACCCTTACCGCAAATCATAGTCAGAATACCAACCTGAAATCTTTCAACGTGAGTTTGCCCACCTTGGGCTTCAATATGACCACGATTTATCCATTCAGAAGAAAGGAGGCTGTTGGCGAACTAAAATGGTATGAAAATATCGGGATAGGCTATAATTTAAGTGCACGAAACCAATTTACTTTTTATGATACGGTAAAGAACAAAACTATTTTCCAACAAATCCGCGATACATTACAATGGGGGGCGAAGCATTCAATTCCGATTAGTTTATCGCTGCCGCAAATGGGCGTTTTCCAATTGTCGCCTTCCGTAAGTTATGATGAAACCTGGTATCAAAGTAAAGTAACTCAGACGTGGGACAACACGAAAGATACCTTGGTCACAAAAGTTCAAAAGGGATTTTACACCGCAAGGCAAATGGCATTTGGCTTAAGCATTTCTACCAGGATTTTTGGGATGGTAACAGCAAAAAATAAGAACGCAAAGATCCAGGCGATCCGTCATGAAATAAGGCCAACTTTTGGCATCAGTTATCAGCCAAATTTTAATAGAAATAACTATTATCAGGTACAGGTAGACACTTTGGGACACAAAGATTTTGTTCCTTATTTTCCCGGTGGCAATTACAATCTGAACGGCCCTTATACCAATGGAAAATTTGGCGGTTTCAATTTCGGCCTTGAAAATAATCTTTCTATGAAAGTGCGCAATAAAAAAGATACCGGTGCCAATGCTCTGAAGAAAATTTCAATTATTGATGCATTCAGCATCAATGGAAGTTATAATTTTTTCCCTGCAGATTTCCGGCATTTTTCAAATATTTCTGCCGTGGCTTCTACCAACCTGTTTAGTAAAATCAATTTTACCACCAGCGCCAATTTTGATCCTTATGAAGTGAACGCGCAAGGAAGAGATACCAACATTTTGATTTGGAAAACAAAGCCTATTTCACTTGGCCGCATGACGAATGCAAATATTTCTTTGTCAAGTTCTTTCCGGGGAGGAAATAAAAAAACCGGTGAAAAACAAGGAATAAAGCCGGGAGATATTCCTTTAAATGCTGGCTACAATCAGGATGAATACGACCAGGAAACGGCTTATATCCGAAACAATCCCGGCGAGTTTGCAGATTTTAATATTCCCTGGTCAATCAATCTTTCTTATGCGATGTCTTATTCAAAGCAATTCATTCAAAAAATTGGTTTTAAAGATGTTTTTACTCAAAATCTGAACTTTAGCGGCACGCTGAATATTACGCCGAAATGGCAAATGGGCCTCAATGGATATTATAATATTTCTCTCGGTCAATTAAATCCGTTAACGATGTCCATCTCAAGAGATTTGCATTGCTGGCAGATGTCTATCAATGTTACGCCGCTGGGAATTTATCGTTATTTCAGCATTAACATTAGCCCTAAGTCACCACTGCTACGCGATTTGAAAGTAAATAGAACCCGGTCTTTTTATAATGGCTTGTAGAAGGGAAATTAGAATTTCCGCTTATTTGTTGTTTTTCTGTTGCACTAGCATTTGTGCGTAGAATTTTAATTTGTCATAGCATGTTTATTGTCTTCTAACAATTGCCAGTCTGATGGTAAACATTCCAATTTTATCTCAACCACATAGTTGCAATTGTCTATACTAATGCTTTCCTAAAAATTAGTATAACTGAATATTCTTGCCTTATTATAAGAAATTAAAAGTTGTTTATTAGTTTTCCACTTGATGCTACATTTTGATATTGGTCAGCATTAAAAACGGCATATTTTAAATTGCCCTGATTAATTTTTTCACCGGGAATAACATGGAACACAACATTTCCCTGTTCCTCCATTGGTTTCAACTAAAACAGCGTCGACTCGTTTATCGGGAGAACTTATTGTTTTCAATTCTTTCAATGAAATTCCGTTATCCAGATTCCTTGCCAAACCGGAACAAGACAGAAATGTTATTATAGTTAGAATTGCAGCTTCATATTCCTAGTAGAATAATCTGCTAAATAAAAATCGGTGCGAAGTTTAATCCAACTTTTTATCGCTCTTTGCAGCAGGCTCGGTAACAGGATGATGAAATTGCGCCGGTTGTTCAATATATTTCCGGCTGCCTCCATCTGTGTTTCTTAAATGCTTGAAAGAAGCTCCATCAGCGATAAAAGCAGTAATAAACCAGATAAACAAAGTGGCTGGTAAAGCGATGGTCATAATCATAGTGCGAATTTCATCGCCCAAATGCATGAAAATGGAAATGATATAAAAAGCTTTGGCAAGAGTAAAAATACAAATCACACCTTTCAACATCAGCACCAGTGTTTCATTAGGATTTTCGCCAAGATCAATATTATAAATGGCAAGACCCAAACCCAGCTCAAGGATTGTAAGAACTAATAAGATCCAAAATGCTTTCCAGATTCTCTTTACGTGAGCAACATCAGCTTCGGTTTGCGGTAATTTTGTTATTATTTCAGCAGACATAATTTTTCTTTAAATTCTTTAAATAAGTTGAATAAATTCTTTTTTTTTAAATCAGATAAGATAAAAACAAAGGAATACAAATACCCAGACTAAATCCACAAAATGCCAGTAAAGTCCGGCTTTTTCGATCATCTCATAATGGCCACGTTTTGCAAAATCTCCCTTTTTAGTTTTAATTAACATAATGGTGTTGATAACCACTCCCGAAAAAACGTGAAAACCATGAAATCCGGTGATACCAAAAAAGTAACCACCAAAAGCTACAGGGCCGGGCGTTGCAACCTGCCGTCCGTTAAACATAACATCAGGGCCCCACGGATTATGAGTTACGGTAGTTCCCCATTTCTCAATAACTCCGTTCACCAAAACTTCATGTTGCCCAGTGATCAGATGTGTCCATTCCCACGCCTGGCAACCTAAGAATGCAAGACCTCCGAGAATGGTGAGAAACAACCATTTTTCGACACCTTTCTGATTCATCTTATGTCCCTGGTGAACGGCTAAAACCATTGTTACCGAACTGAAGATCAGGATAAAAGTCATCAAACTAACAAATGCCAAAGGCAAGTTTGCTTCCGTGCCAGGAAATTCATTAAACACGTAATTATGATCTACCCAATGATTCAAACTGAAACGTATGGAACCATAGGAAATCAAAAAAGCACCAAAAGTAAAGGAGTCACTCATTAAAAAATACCACATCATGAGCTTACCATAACTTACATTAAAAGGGCTTCTTCCTCCCGCCCAAAGCTTTGTTTTTGTTTGTGCTATCGCCGTTTCCATTTATTATTCGTTAAAAGGTTATTACAAAAATAAAATTAATTGTCTATTGTTAACTATCAGAAGTGATTTAATTTTATTATCTATAAAAGAAATTCACTTTCCTTCTTAATTGTCCGTTTACTCAAAAAGATAATCATCAATTCCTCATCTGATTATCACTAAAAAAAGTAAAAGATATACCCATAAAAGATCTACAAAATGCCAGTAGATATTCATCAGATCTATGTAAACCTGGTTATAATTCTTTCTTTTTCTGCTAAAAGATTTCAAATACATAACTAGCAGTCCAAACACCCCTCCCATCACATGAACTGCATGTAAACCTACAATTATATACAAAAATGAAAATGAAACATTGCGTGTGAGTGTAATACCGCTGGCCCAAAGCTGCCTGAAACCTTCATATTGCAAAAACACAAAAAGGAATCCCAATATCACTGTTACAAAAAGCCACTTTTTGTATTGCCTCATCTCACGGTTTATAAAAGCGTTGCGGCTAAGCATAATCGTTATACTACTAAAAATAATCACCGCTGTTGAGTAATAGAAAATGAGGGGAACATCAAAAGTTAACCAATTCGTTTGATTACGCTTTACAATATAGGCACTACTTAAGCCGGCAAACATCATCACAATACTTGCGCATCCGGCCCACATCACAAACTTAAGCGGGTGTATCCTGTTTTTTTCTTGCTTCATCACTGCAATCATAATAATAACTATTTTCTAAACCTCTTTTTATTCAAACTTTTTTTTTAAATTTTATCAAATAATAATGCAAGAAAAACGATCATCAAATAAAAGTAAGAGCTGAACATTACTTTTCTTGCTGCTGCTGCATTCATTTTTATTACCAGCAAAATGCTTACATAAACCATCCAAAGATTACAAAACAATAATATCCAGAAGGATAATATTCCACCAATATTAAAATAATAAGGCAACATTCCGACAGGAACCATCATCATTGAATAAACCACTGTTTGCATCGCAGAAAATTTTGTTGGCCCTGCTTTGCTCGGCAACAATTTGAATCCCGCTTTTTCATAATCCTTATGCGCCAGCCAGGCAATAGCCCAAAAATGCGGAAACTGCCAAAGGAACTGAATAGCAAATAAAATATAACCGCCAATATTGATAAAATGGGCCACTTCACCCGTAAATAACGTACCCTGGAATGTGGCCAAAGGATTAATAAATCCGGTTCCTGCAACCCAGCCAATTAAACAAGGTAATGCTCCGGGAAATGCACCCACAATTACAGAAATTGAATTTACTTTTTTTAAAGGTGTATAAATAAAAGCATAAAGAAAAAGGCTGAAAACTGATAGAATCGCACTGGCTATATTGAACCAGTAAGCCATCATAATAATTCCAATTGAACCAACGATTATTGCAAAAGCCCAGGCTTCATTTACGCTCATTCTTCCGGCAGCTACAGGTCTTCCGGCAGTTCTTTTCATCAATGCATCGGTTTTTCTTTCCACTGTTTGATTGATTGCACTCGCCGAACCTGTGACACACATTCCTGCAATAAATAATAAAATAACAGACAGCAAATCGTAATGAACATTCGGAGCAAGCAGATAGCATATCACACAAGTGAAAACCACCAAAAAGCTCAAAGTAAATTTGATTAAAACAAAATAATCTTTCACTTTGCTTGCCAGTGTATAAGAAGCCGATTGAGGCATTATTGTCGCCGTTTTATTCATCAAAAAAAAATCCTTTTTAAAAAAGCCCTGAACTAACAGGGCTATTGATTCAGAAAATACTTTACTATAAGTAATAATTTATTTTATTCTTAATGTTTTGTTTCATCTGCACCTACCGGCTCTGTTTGTGCGATGAAATCCCTTCCATCTTTTCCATAATCATAAGGCCAGCGATGTACTTCAGGAATTTCACTTGTCCAATTGCCATGCGGCGGATGAATAGGGGTTGTCCATTCCATCGTGCATGAATGCCATGGATTCTTATTGCGTTCGGTAAGTTTCCTGCCTTTATACATGGAATAAAAAAAGTTGAAAATAAACAGAAATTGTGCAGCAAAAACGATAATAGCAGTGACGCTGATAAAAGCATTCAATCCACTGAACATTTTGAATGATTCCCAATTGCTGAAATCATAATAACGGCGTGGCATTCCTGCCAAACCTTCATAATGCATCGGCCAGAAAATGAAATAAGCGCCAACTAAAGAAATCCAAAAATGCAGGTAAGCAAGCGTATTGTTCATCATCCTGCCAAACATTTTTGGATACCAGTGGTAGATGCCTGCAAACATTCCAAACATGGATGCGACTCCCATTACGAGGTGAAAGTGAGCAATTACAAAATAAGTATCATGCAAATGAAAATCAAGCGCGGAATTGCCGAGCCAAATCCCAGTTAATCCACCGGAAATGAACAAGCTAACAAAGCCGATGGCAAAAAGCATCGCCGGCGTAAATCGTATATTCCCTCGCCACAACGTTGTTAACCAGTTAAATGTCTTAATTGAAGAAGGCACAGCAATTAATAAAGTAAACAACACAAAGAAAGATCCAAGGAACGGATTCATCCCGGTTACAAACATATGGTGCGCCCACACGAGGAATGATAAACTTGCAATGGCAAAGAAAGAGCCGACCATCGCCATATATCCAAAAATTGGTTTACGCGCATTCGTTGAAATTACTTCTGAGGTAATGCCCATAGCCGGAAGCGCAATAATATAAACTTCCGGATGGCCTAAGAACCAAAATAAATGCTGGAACAAAATCGGGCTTCCGCCTTCATTTGGTAAAATCTTCCCGCCAATTACGATGTCACTCAAATAAAAGCTGGTTCCAAGATGACGATCAAATAATAACAACACAACGGCTGATAACAATACAGGGAAAGTCAATACGCCTAGAATCGCCGTGAAAAGGAATGACCAAACAGTAAGTGGAAGTCTCGTCATATACATTCCTTTGGTGCGCAAATTCAGGACAGTTGTAATGTAATTTAAGCCTCCAAGTAAAACAGAAATAATGAAGAAAGCGATACTTGTAAGCCAGAAATCCATTCCCGCTTTCGACCCATCCATCGCATCTCCCAAAGCGCTTAAAGGTGGATAAATTGTCCAGCCTCCGCTTGCAGGTCCTGTTTGTAAAAACAAGGAGGAGAACATAAAAACAGATGCAATAAAGAAAACCCAATAGGAAAGCATGTTTATGAACGGAGAAGCCATATCCCGTGCTCCTATTTGTAAAGGAATCAAAAAGTTAGAAAATGTTCCGCTCAATCCGGCAGTCAGCACAAAAAACACGAGAATCGTTCCGTGCATAGTAACAAGCGCGTAATAAAATTCCGTATCAAGTCTTCCACCTTTGGCCCAATGGCCAAAAATATCTTCCAGGAAGGGAAAGGTTTGATCCGGAAAGCCCAATTGCAAACGAAAAATAACTGAGAAAAAGCCACCGATTACTGCCCAGATAATTCCTGTCACCATATACTGTTTCGAGATCATTTTATGATCCTGGCTGAAAATATATTTAGTAATAAAACTTTGATGATGAGGTTCATGTGCAGCATGTTCGGTGTCGTGCACAACCAATGGTCTTCCATGCAAAACTTCTTCGTTCATAATGATATTTTTTTAAGCCTGTGCGGCAATTGTTAGTATATTAATGGCCCTGGTTTTCGAGGGCAACTGTTTTACTTGAGTCTGCAGAAACAGAGGTGATGAACTGCTTCGCTTTTAAATATTCGGGCCTTTGTTTGATCATCCACTCACGATATTCTTTTTCTGTCTCCACCACAATTACTCCGCGCATCGTAAAATGACCTTTTCCACACATTTGATCGCAAGCAATCTCATAAACAAAATCCGGGTTACCTGTTCTTTTTGCCATTTCCTTTGTAGTAACAACAGGTGTAAACCAAATAGTTGTCGGCGTTCCTGGAACCGCATCCATTTTTAAACGGAATTGAGGCAATCCAACATCATGAACAACATCCTGCGAATTGATGACTAATTTAACCGGCTTATTTACCACCACGTGCATGGTGGTTGGAACGTGAATATCGTCATGGCTTGCCGCATCTGCCCAATCTACTCCAAGTGAATTATTTTTTGCAGGATCAGTTAATTTATAATTTTTCCTTCCCAGGATTCCGTCTTTTCCGGGATACCTTATCTCCCAGCCAAACTGATGCCCTGTTATTTCTATTAGCTGCGCATTTTTAGGAGCATCAGCCGTAAATTTAAACCAGTATTTTAAACCAAAGACAACCAGAATAGTAAGGGTGATTGCAGGAACACCTGTCCAAACCAATTCCAATTTATTATTATTGGCAAAATAGTAGGCTTTTCTCTTATCACTTTCCTGATATCTGAATGAAAACCAAAACAGTAGAATTTGTGTGATGAAAAAAACAACGCCTGTAATAATGATGGTGATCCACATCATCGTATCAATTTTTTCTCCCTGGGACGAAGCCGAACCATAAGGCAATACAGTTTTGGGATAGAATAATTCATTGCACCACCAAACTCCAATAAGGCCAAAAATCAAAAAAGCAATCATCAAAAATCCATTGATCTTGTTACTTTGTTTTCGTGCTTTTTCTTCTCCTTTCAAGATACTTACATATTCGCTGGCTTTTGAAATCTGGAAAATAACCAGGAAAATAAGTACAACAATCGCTATTAAAAAAAAGGTATTCATGTTACTTTATTTATTCCTCGTCCGTAATACGGATTTTTAAAATTTACAAATACAATTGTATAACCGGTCTCATCATTTCAACTTTGGCGCATTTCCATAAAATCGCGCAGCAAAGGTAAGTTTAGATTCGTTTAAAGTACTACAATTTTAACCCGGTTAATCTTATTTTTCTTATTTTTTTTATTCTTATACAAAGTGAATAATACTTTCTTTTATAAAAGGATTATTCTTCGGTGTCATTGGGACTTTCGATGCAAACCTGCTTACGCCCCACATAATTAATCCTACAAATCCCAAAGGAATTCCAAATTCAAACCAGCTTAAATGTGGATGCATTCCTACGGTGCCCGGCATGACCATTTGATAAAAATCTATCCAGTGTCCGAAAATAATCAGGATACACATAAAGGTTACTATAAAATAATTTCTTTTAGTCGCCCGTTTCATAAAAATTAAAATCGGGGCCACAAAATTCAAAACGAGATTCAGATAAAATAATCCTTCATAGGGGCCTTGCAAACGAATTTTAAAATAGATCGTTTCTTCGGGAATATTACCGTACCACTGCAACATAAATTGTGCAAACCATAAGTAGGTCCAAAATATGGAAAATGCAAACATATATTTCCCCAAATCCTGGATATGTTCTTTTGTTACAAATTCAAGTTGACCGCGATTCTTAAAATAAATTACAAAAAGGGTGAGTAGCGCAATCCCTGAAACGAACTGGCTTCCAAAAGTATACCAGCTAAACATGGTGCTGTACCAATGTGCATCAATGCTCATGAGCCATAGCCAGGGAATAAAGGATCCAATCGTAAGTACATAGAAAACCACATAATATGCCGACACACCAGATATCTTTTTAAACCACTTTTTTGAAGTTTCATAATCCATTGTTCCCGCTTCGTCTGTCTTTAAACTCAGTGCACGTAATTTTTTACCCCAATAAGACCAAAGGCCAATCGTTAGTATTGAATAAAGTAAATAAACTGTTGGATTCAAAAAACCTTTTTTACCGTTAAGCACTGCGTCATGAGCCACGGTGTTTTTATCAAGCCATGGATATATATCACTGCGATTACCCAAAATAATACAAAGAAAAATCACCATGGTAATGACTCCCATAATCGGCACAAGTGAAGAAACCGCTTCCGTTACGCGGCGAAAAGCTTCCTGCCAGCCGCTCATAGCGAGGGTATTAATTACAATAAAAAATGCGGCTACATTCACAAGCATCAGCCAAAAAATACTATTCTGGAGTAAGACAGCCCAAAAACGGGTACTATTTACGTTACCTCCATGAGCTCCGGCAATTGGGTTCAAAAAAACGATCCCAAGAATAAGGGTAAGCAAGCCGACGATCATTAATCCGCCTGACCATTTTTTATATCCCGCCGGTGTTACATACTGATTGTTCATTAAAAATTATTTTTTGAATTTAAACTTTATTATTTTGATGTTGAATCACTGCCTGTAGTCTTTGTCGAATCGCTGCCTGAACCTGACGTAGATGTTGAGTCGGCGGTAGCACTTCCGCCTTTCTGATGGTGCTTTACATATTGAATAACCATCCATCTTTGTTCACGGGTTAATTGTGAGGCATAACTTCCCATATTTCCCTTTCCATAAGTGATGGAATGAAACATCGTTCCTACCGGCATATTCACATATTGTGCTAAAGTCAAATTTGCAACTGCAGGAACCTTACCGCCGGTCGCTAATGGGCCTTGAGCATCCATATTGGGGCCATGACAAATGGCACAATTGATATTAAATAATCTGCCAGCTTCTTTCATGTCTGTTGCATTAAGCGGAGGCAATGGATCTTTAATTTGAGCGCTCATTTTATATCCATTTGAATCATTTGCCAATGGATAAGGAAACAAATCGCCTCTTCTGATTGTTCCTTCTACCGGATAAGGAATATAATTGATATTTTCTTTTGCAAGATTATTTGGCGCATAGGCTTCATAGGCGCGACTATAGGCCATGTCGGGCATATAAGTCATACCCGGATCACGTTTGCTGCCGCAACTATCTGCCAGGGTAACTATCGCTATTAATATTACAAACGATAAAAGAATTCTCATTTTTTTCATATCTAAAAATCCGGTTTAGAATTTTTTAATCAGGTTTTAAAACAGACACTTCGACAGCAAAAGAACAAATAATGAAGATTCCTGTTTTATTTTACTTTAATTTTCTATTTCTTACAGTAAAGCAATAAATAATTAGAATTTTTATTTTATTTAATCGCCAACACCAACTTCTTCTGCTCTGTATAATTTTTGTTCTTTATCATATCTTCCAAACCACCAGCCCTCTTCAGCCTCTTGCGTATTGATTTCAATGGCTCCGTTTTGTCCCAAAAAGTTTTCAATCTCAGCTTCATTTGAATTTGAAGTACATTCAATCACCATCGTCATCAAATCATCGGTTGACCTAAGATTAAAATGGTGTTTTTTAACGCCCGGCATCATTTTGCAAAGCCAGCAAAATGTCCAAACCATTCCAACAGCTGATAATAATACTGTAAGCTCAAAGGCAATAGGAATAAAGGCTGGCAAAGGAAAATGCGGTTTACCTCCAATGTTCAAAGGCCAGTCTGTAGTAAAAATCCAACCCATACCACCGATGGCAATCGTTGTTCCCGTAATTCCATAAATAAAACCCATGGTATGCAAACTTGTTTCCCTCAAACCCATTGCTTTATCCAGCCCATGAATGGGGAAAGGCGTATAAACATCATGGATTTTATATCCCGCGCGGCGTACATTCTTTACGGCAGAAAATAAAACCTTTTCATCTTCAAAGGAACCTACAACAAATTTTTTAATCATATTCTGAACCCTGAAGGGCTGTTTAAATTAATAATATTTTTTGTTTTTCAGAAACACGAATCATTGTAATTAATGAGCGTGTTCCATTTCCTTTTTATAAAATTCATTCGTATCCATTTCTTCCAAATCTGACATTTTATCTTTATAATTTTCTCCGCTCAGTTTAAGAATCGCTTTAATTTCTGCAGCGGCAATTACCGGGAAATATTTAGCGAAAAGAAAATAGCATACGAAGAATAATCCAAAAGTGCCGAGATAAAATCCAATTTCCCAAATGCTTGGACTATAATAAGTAGTCCATGATGAAGGAAGATAATCTCTGTAAATGGAAGTAACAATAATTACAAAACGTTCAAACCACATTCCAACATTGACTAAAACGGCCATGAAGAATGTAAACAACACATTTCTTCTTAATTTTCTTGACCAGAATAGCTGCGGTGATACCACATTACAGAAGATCATTCCATAGTAAGCCCAGCCGTAAGGGCTGAAAATATTCGCCCTGCTTTCGCGGAAGGCCCACCATTCATAAGTATTTTGGCTATACCAGGCAACAAATAATTCTGACAAATAAGCACACCCCACAATTGAGCCGGTAAGCACGATCACCTTGTTCATTGCTTCAATATGGCCGATGGTGATATAATCCTCGAGACGTAAAACTTTTCTCGTAATGATTAGCAGGGATTGAACCATCGCAAACCCCGAGAACACTGCTCCCGCAACAAAGTAAGGCGGAAATATAGTAGTATGCCAGCCGGGAATTACAGATGTGGCAAAGTCAAAAGACACGATGGTATGCACTGACAATACAAGCGGCGTTGCCAAACCGGCCAAAACCAACGCAAGGCTTTCCTGTCGTTGCCAGTGTTTGGTACTGCCTGTCCAGCCAAAAGATGCGAGACCATAAAACATTTTTCTGAATTTTGTTTTTGCCCGGTCGCGTACTGTTGCCAGATCAGGCAAAAGCCCTGTGTACCAGAAAAGAAGTGAAACGGTGAAATAAGTAGATACCGCAAATACATCCCACAGTAGCGCGGAGTTAAAATTCGGCCAGAGTGGGCCGCGTGAATTTGGATAAGGTAGTACGAAAAAGCCCATCCAAACACGTCCCATGTGGAAGATAGGAAATTGTCCGGCGCAAATTACCGCAAAAATCGTCATCGCTTCTGCGGCTCGGTTTACTCCCGTTCTCCATTTTTGTCCGAATAATAACAGAATGGCAGAGATCAATGTACCGGCATGTCCGATTCCGATCCACCAAACAAAGTTGGTAATATCCCAACCCCAGCCAACGGTCCGGTTGATATTCCATTGACCAATACCGTAAACAACTTCTCTGTAAACTGAATAGACGCCAAAAAGTAAAAGCAAAATGGCTATAGAAAGACCAATCCACCAAAGTCTGGTAGGCTTTGTTTCCACCGGGCCAATAATGTCTTCAGTTATCTGGTGATACGTTTTATCCCCGTCAACTAATGGCTCGCGAAGTTGCGATTCGTATTTTAATAATGACATACTCTTTTATTAGCTTTTTGCCTCAGATTTAATTTCTGAGCGTATTAAATTATCTGTTCTTAAACCTTTTCTTTTGTGCTGCCTACTTTCCTGTCTGTATTTCTTACCAGAGTAAGATAGTTTATATTAGGAAGCGTATGTAATTGCTCCAGAACATAGAATTTCCTGTTCTTTTGTTCTTCATATCTCAAGTGAGCAATTTTACTATCCTTGTCATTTACATTTCCAAATTCGATCGCATGTGTTGGGCAAGCCTGCATACAAGCGGTTTTCACTTCCTGGTCCTTCAGCGGACGATCTTCTTTTTTAGCATTCAGTTTGCCCTGTTGTAAACGTTGAATACAGAACGTACATTTTTCCATCACACCTCTTGAGCGAACCGTTACATCCGGATTGAGAACCATCCGTGTAAGATCGTCTTCAAGATTTGTTGTTACATCAGAAATAATTCCACGCTGGTTATCAGGGAAACTGTCAGCACCATTCCAGTCGGCCCAATTAAAACGGCGGACTTTATAAGGACAGTTGTTTGCACAATATTTCGTACCAATACAACGGTTATAGATCATTTGGTTCACGCCTTCACTGCTGTGATTGGTAGCCGAAACCGGACACACATTTTCACAAGGAGCGTTATCACATTGCTGGCAAAGCATCGGTTGAAAAACAATGTCGGGATTCTGCGGATTACCGCTAAAATACCGGTCAATCCGGATCCATTGCATATCATGAAACCTGGAAACTTCATATTTTCCAACGGTAGAAATATTATTTTCAGCCACACAAGCTATTGTACAGGCGCTGCATCCGATACAGGTATTCAAATCAATACTCATGCCCCACTTAATTCCAGGCCTGTCATACGTTGGATAAAGAGTTGCGTCCCGGGCAAAATTTTCGCCATAAGCCTTAAATTCTTCTTCTTCCTCCTTATTCATTTCATCAGGATGCTCTATAAATTCTTTAAGTGTAATTTCTCTTACCACCGGCCGGCCTTCGGTAATACTGTGTGTTTGAGAAGTAGCTATTGGATATACTTTATCGGTTTTTTCAATCTGCACCGGGGCTGAATAAGTGATATTTCTACCATTAAAAACGCTAAAAGGATACATATTTTTTCCAACACCCGCAGCCGATGCACCAATAAATTCCGCAGTCTTTGTTTTATCATTGCTTTCGCGTCCATATCCAACGGCCACTGCTATTACATTTGGATGCACGCCAGGGGTAATCAAGACAGGAAGCTCTACTGTTTTTCCGTTTGACGTAACTTTAATTACCGGCTTATCCGTATGTACCTCATATTTATCAGCGTCATGCGGATTGAAAATATCAATATTAAATAATTTCTTTCCCAACTCAGGAGAAACCATTGCATAATTGTCCCAGGTAGCTTTTGAAATAGGATCACTCGCCTCCTGCAACCAGGCATTTCCTGCTCTGTTACCAGTTCCGATAGTTATCTTTTGATAAAGCACCATTTCCATATCGCCACCTTTTACGCTGCCAATCTTTGAGGCTGCATCTGTAAGATTTCCTGCAAATGGAACAGTTCCCAAGGGCACTGCATTTCCAGGTAATCGGGTAGAATCAGCGGTAACAGATGGCCCGACTGTAGCAGCTTTAGTCGTTATATTTGAAGCTACAGAGCCAACAGAATCCGCCGCAGAAGCTGAAGCTACTGCAGATGCGGTAGCAGAAGTTAAATTAGAAGGGTTTACAAAATTAGATTGAGTTTTTAACTTCATATTTTCCATCACGCCATCCTGTAAAAACCTTTCATACTTATCAAGGCCGCCGAGTTTGGCAGTCCAATAATTTCTGAAATAAGTTTCATAATCCTCCGGATTGCCTGCCAGTTTTAATAAAGAAGACTCAAACTGCCTTGTTTTGAATAAAGGGTGGATTACAGGCTGCAAAACGGTTACATAATCTTTTTGCGGTTCAGAATCACCCCAGCTTTCAAGCCAATGATGAGATGGAATTACATATTTACATAGCTCAGTTGTCTCGTCCATTTTTTCACTGTAAGAAAGTGTGAAAGGACATTTTTTTACACCAGCTGCAAATTTCTGCGAATCAAAATAACTATAAACCGGATTAGCTCCGTAAACAATTAAAGCGCCTACATTTCCCGCGTTCAGATCATTGGTCAACGTCACCATATCAGCATCAACCCCCTGGCGATAATTTACCGGAGTGTTCCAATCTATAGTCTTTCCACTAGCTCCGATTGCTTCATTTATCGCGTTTACAACCAGTTGAATGTTGGCATCATTGCTTCCACAAACTACCAATGATGCCCCTTTATTAGCCATTAATTCAGCAGCAGTTTTTTTAACTGCAGTTGAAAGATCTGAAGATAAGGTAGCAGAAGTTCCTCCGCCTAATGCGCCTAATAATGCAAGCGCAATAGCGCCGGTTTCAGAAGGCTTGTGAAGATAACGTTCATCTGCTTTGGCTCCCGTCATACTATAATATCCTTCAAATTGAATATGACGGCTCATGGAAGGATTTTTTTCATTGATCCTTCTGCCAACGGCATATTGTTTGGCAAAAACAACCGGGCTGATCCAATTTCCAAGGAAATCTGCATCAAGGCTTACAATTACTTTTGCATTTTCAAAATGATAAGCAGGGATCGCTCTCTTTCCGTAAGAAGCGAGATTGGCTTCAATCATTCCGCTGCATGAAACCGCATCATATTGTACATGACGGCTTCCCGGATATTTCGCCAAAACTTCACTGATGATCTGACGGCCAGTAACAGAAGTAATCGAAGAAGTTAATAACACCAAAGGTTTTCCTGCATTTGCCGCTAATCCTGAAGCGACCATCTGGTCAATGGCTTCAAAAGTGGCCTCTTTTTTATTTGCCATCGGAAAACGCAGGCGTGTTGTATCATAAAGGTCTAATACAGATGATTGAACCTGGGCTGAAGTTCCACCTTCTGTTAATGAAGCCAGATCATTCCCTTCTATTTTTATCGGGCGGCCTTCCCTCTGTTTTACCACTACCGGAACTGAATCTCCATCACTTATATAAGTGGTTGCGTAGTAATTGGGAACACCTGCAATCAGGTCGTCGGGCTTATGAAGAAAAGGAATCGCTTTACGAACCGGCATTTCGCAACTTGCAGCAATGGCCGCAGCAGCGGTACTAAAACCCATATATTTTAGAAAATCTCTTCTGGGAGTTTTAGCATTAAAAATGTTTTCGTTTCCCAATTCTTCAAAAGGGAGTTCTTCCCTGAATTCATCTTTTAATGCTTTTTTATTGGCGTCACTTTTGTTTAGTTCTGCAAAATTCTGCCAGTATTTTTTTTCACTCATATTTATTCAATCCTGCTTTGCGGATTATTACCTTAAATCAAATTAGATCTAAGAAATGAACAATATTGTTTCTTTGTTTCCTCCATTTTCTTTGAGGCGCTGGATTTATTAATAATGACATTTTCCACATTCAGTTCCACCGATCATCTGAACTGTCACACTATCATACTTTTTATCCTTTATGTCCTGATGGAATTTCTCGTAGATGCTGTAAAATTTATTTCCATGTCCTTTGCCATCATCAAATTGAACATTGGTAGTTCTGTGGCAATTCACGCACCATCCCATACTTAAATCAGCAAACTGAGCCACCTGGTCCATCTTTTGCATTTCTCCATGACAAGTCTGACAAGCAACCTGGCCAACTTTAACGTGCTGTGAATGATTGAAATAAACGAAATCGGGAAGATTATGGATTTTTACCCATTCAATTGGTTTGCCCGGTTTATCATAAGTTTTTGTATCAGGATTCCATCCGGCATATTGATATAATTTCTGAATTTCCTCGTTGGCATTCACAGTAGTTCCATCATCCCGCTTAATAGGCTCACCGGTATATTCCTTCACAGCCATGTGGCAATTCATGCAAACATTTACCGAAGGAATTGTTGCGTGTTTGCTATCCTGGGCACCACCATGGCAATATAAACAACTGATCTGATTTGTTCCCGGATGCACTTTATGTGAAAAATAAATTGGTTGCACCGGCTGATATCCCTGTTGCCGGCCAAGCCCCATGGCACCTTCTACCAAAAAGTATCCTGCAAAAACAAACAACACAATACTAAACAACAGCAGGTAAATTTTATTTCTATAAAAAGGAACCGGCTGTGGAGTTTTCTGACCTTCTTTCTCATCGGTGAGTTTTCTTAAATTACTATTTACCTGCAATAAAATTAAAGCGATCACGGCAAGCAGTAAAGTCAGAATACCATATAAAACGGTATTATCTGATTTAGGCGCCGCGGCCGGAGCATTTGGATTTGCAGGATTAGCACCAGGTGCCTGGTATTTATCTGCCCAATCTAAAATGGCATCTATATCCGCTTTTGGCAAATCAGGAAAAGCGGTCATTACTACCCCACCGGCTTCATCCTTCAACTTTTTGGCGTAAGGGTCCGTGTTTACCATTGAAGTGGTATTTGCAATCCATTTATACACCCAGCCTTTTTCAGGCTCTCGCTCTCTTGCTCCTTTTAATGCGGGTCCTACATAATGTTCTAATGGTTTATGACAACTGGCGCAGTTTGCTTTGAAGAGAGCTTCACCATCGGCTGCATACACGGACTTCTGAGAAGAAATCAGGGTAAGAAAAATGAAAACTGCGAATGTTCTAGTAAAAAGCCTTTTGACTTGGTTCATACACTTATTTACCTATCTTGAATTATGGAATAATTACTTTCTCGTCGGCAAAAGTAAGGAAGCCTGCTGAGAAAGTCTTAACATTTTTAATTTTTTTTTTACCTCAACTGGTATCTTTTGCAAAAAAAATTGATTATGGATAGTTAGATTTCTTCTTTTAATTTTTGAAAAGCAAACGGGAAAAGAAGCCGTAAAACCCAATGCTGATCTATGTTCTATGTATAAATAAATTTTTTCATACTATATGGTTTGGTAACCATGCAAATAATTTCCTTTCGAAATTTTTTTTTCTCTTGTTCAGAATAAAATAACCACTTTTGTTTTCACAACGCAACTAAAAACGCTCACAACTATTTCAATTAATGATGAAGAAAAAACAGAAAAAGCGGATGGTTATTTTTGCCTCGGGAGCAGGAAGCAATGCCCAAAAGATCATTGATTATTTTAAAGAAAAAACAACTGCAGAAATTGTTTTGATCGTAAGCAATAACCCGGAAGCCGGCGTAATAGAAATTGCGGCCAAAGAAAATATTCCTGTTTTGCTCATTGAAAAAAATCAGTTTAAAAAATCAGGTTATTTAAAAGAAATAAAAAAATTCAATCCCGACTTAATCATTCTCGCCGGGTTTTTATGGAAGATCCCTCAGCTTTTAATTCAAAGTTTCCCTCATAAAATCATTAATATTCATCCGGCGCTATTGCCCGCCTATGGCGGAAAAGGAATGTATGGAAATGCGGTTCATACGGCTGTTGTCGCCGCAAGGGAAAAGGAAAGTGGCATCACCATTCATTTCGTAGATGAAAAATATGATCACGGAGAAACGATTTTTCAGGCAAAGTGCTCACTTTCTGAAAATGAAAACGCCGAAAGTCTGGCAAAAAAAATCCATAAACTGGAACATGAATATTATCCCCAAACGATCGAACGGCTATTGAGAAAAAAAAGAATAGGATAAAATAAAATTAAAATTCTGATTATTTGTTCGTACTACCCAGATAAATATTTGAGCTTAGACACAATCGGCAATGACGTACATTTGCCAAACACCGCAATAGAATTTCAGAATCGGATCTGTTGCAGCGCAATAAAAAAGTACAGCACGGTATGAATTATTTACCGGTGACAAAAAGAGAGTATTTACTGCGCATCTTATCTGCCGCCACATTTATTATCTTCTTCCAAATATACATGGTAGCGCCTTTGATCCCGGCGTTGTCTTCTTATTTCAAAGTAACAGAACAAACGGTCGGTTTAATCGTACCGGCATTTCTTATTCCCTATGGCATTGCCACTCTTTTTTACGGACTGCTGGCAGATAAAACAGGAACCAAACGGATCATCCTCACTTCGCTTCTCCTCTTTGCTTTATTAACCGCTTTAACCGCATTTTCTCAATCTGTTCCTCAATTAATTTTCTGGAGACTGCTTGCCGGCATCGGAGCAAGCGGCGTGATTCCGATTTCGTTGGCATGGATCGGGCAAACCTATTCCTACGAAGAAAGAGGCCGGCCGCTTGGCTTTGTATTTGGAGCCATCGCCGGGGGTGGCGCTTTTGGTGCGTCTGCCGGAGTATTTCTCGAATCATTTATCGGATGGAGAATGTTATTCTTGGGGGTGGGTTGCTTAGCCTTGCTGATATGGGTTATTTTATTTTTCGTTTATAAAAAAATGCCTTCAATCCAGGTGGCAAAACAAGGATTGACTCTGGGTAAAGTTTTCAAGGGTTATCAAAAATTATTAACCTCATTTCGCGGAAAAACCGCTTATACTTTTGTTCTATTAAATGGAATTTTTCATGCCGGCGTTTATACCTGGCTGGCCTTATATTTTGAAAGAAATTTTTCATTAAATGGATGGCAAATTGGTTTAGCACTTTTAGGCTATGGCGTACCGGGGTTTTTATTTGGGCCTTTCATCGGAAGGCTCGCTGATAAGTTCGGAAGAAGCAGGTTGTTGCCGTTGGGGCTGCTTATAAGTGGATTATCAGCGCTTATGCTCATCTTTACTATTCCATTAACGGTAGCGAGAATTTCAGTAATTACCTTATCGCTGGGTTTCGACCTCACACAACCTTTACTCGCGGGCATCATAACGCAGGTTGGGAAGGAAAGGAGCGGTCAGGCCATGAGCGTTATGGCCTTCATGCTTTTTGTAGGATTCGGTCTCGGAAGTTATTTGTTCGGCCTGGCAATCAAACTAAGCTTCACCGTTGCATTGCTGATTTTCTCCACCTTCCAAATCGGATTGTCAATTATAGGCTGGAAGCTTTTCAAAAGAGAGAATCATCTCCATCATACAATGAAAGAAATTACTGTTTTGAACACCAAAGAGAAAAAAAATTTAGGAAAGGAATCAGCGGCTGGGTTATGATGAAAACGTTAAGCATCCTTCAAAGCCAATGGAGAAGGTTGTTCACTTTTTTTATTCTTAGAAACTCTTAAAAAGATAGAGGCTATACATCCGGCAAGTAATATCGCAGCTACCACTACCAGTCCCAACGACAGGCTGCCAGTGGCATTGGTAATGAATCCTAAAATATTGGGACCTACGATTCCTCCAAGAACTCCGAATGAATTGATTGTAGCAATTGCTGTTGCTGCAGCCACTCCGGAAAACATACTGATTGGGTAAGTCCATAGTGGTGGCATTGCCGACAAAAGCCCCGCAGTGGCGATGGATAAAGCAATCAACATAACGAAAGGCTCTGTTGCTACCGAACTTAAAAAGAAACCAAGGGCCGACGCCAGTAAACAAAACAAAATATGAAGTTTTCGTTCTCCCGTTTTATCAGAGTGACGGGAAACAAGTACTACCGATACGGCCGCCACAAAGTAAGGGATTCCTGAAAGTACACTTACCACTAAATTACTGTTGGTGCCAATGGATTTGATTATTTGCGGAGTCCAAAAGGCGACGCCATTAAAACCTACATTAATGGCAAACAAGATAAATGTAGCCAGCCAAACCTGTGGCTTACTAAAAACCTGGTAAAACTTTAAGTGGCCGAAAGGTTTGGTCTTACTTTCACTTTCAAGATGGCTTGTCAACCAGTTTTGTTCTTTTATCGTTAACCCTTTTAAATGCTTTATAGAAGGCTTCAGATAAAAGAAGCAAACCACGCCCAATAATATGGCCGGAATGCCTGTGAATACGAATATTAATTGCCATCCCTGTAAACCTAATGTACCATGTAAACTTAAAATCAAACCTATTATAGGAGTTCCGATCATTAATGCAACTGGTGAAGCAATTTGAAATAATCCTATCGCCTTTGTGCGGTGCGTACTTGGATAAAACTGCGACAGATAATAAATGACACCGGGGTAAAAGCCCGCCTCCGCCACACCCAATAAAAAACGCATACTGAAAAAAGAAGTACTGCTGTTAATAAAGATCATGCAAATTGTAACAATCCCCCATGTTACCATGATCCTCGCGATCCAGAGTGGGGCGCCCACTTTTCCCAAAATAATGTTGCTGGGTACTTCAAAAATGAAATATCCTATAAAGAAAATGCTGGCTCCAAATCCATATACCGCCGGGCTGAAATTCAAGGCTTCATTCATGGTTAAAGAAGCTACGCTTATGTTTGCCCGATCCAAAATCGAAACAAAATAACATACCATCAGAAACAGCAGAATGCGGGTATTGAGTTTCTTAATAACGACATTTTCAATATTCATAGCAGGCTTATCATTTGTTTAGGCATTAGTAAAGGAGAGCTAACATTTTCTCATTGTCATAGTTTATGAAACGATATAAAGATTCCATAAAATAATAATCTCCGTACATAGAGGATTCATTGACACCTGAGTTTCTGGGCTTGTCAACGGTTACATGTTCTATTAAACCATATTCCTCTATATTTTTATAGAAACAATGTTCTACCAAAGATTGAATCATTTTTTCAGCGCGTTCTTTCCATAATTTGGATTCATCAGTTTGATTATTTCGATCCAGCATTTTTGATAAAAGCAACATACCCGAAGCAGCAATGGAAGCTGCGGCAGCATCCAAAGGTTCCTGCTCGTTATTTTTAAAGAAAAAATCCCATCTCGGCAGGTACAAATTATCATCTAAGTTTTCCCAGAAATAAGTGGCCAGCAGTTGAGACGTTTGTAAATATTCTTCTTTAGAAGTATAGCGGTACATATTGGCAAAGCCATACAACGCCCAGGCCTGGCCTCTTGACCAACAGGTATCCGCACCAAATCCCTGGTGAGTAGTGCGTTCAACGATCTGGTATGTCTTAGTATCCCAACGCACTACATGAAAAATCGAATGATCATCCCGGATGTGATTTCCCCGGATATGGTCTGCGACTGTAATCCCTTTATCATAAAGGTCATTATTATTCTCCTTTTTAGCTGCCCAAATCATGAGAGGAACGTTCATAATGGTATCTACAATGGCAACTCCTTCATAACCGGGCTCATCCCAGGCAAGAACAAGCCCTGCCTTTTCCTCAAAAAGATCTTCCATATTATGAGCGCCGGCTAGCGCCATGTCAACTAACTGCTTATCCGGTTTAATATGATTTCCAAAAACACAACTCGGCCCGAAGATGAATCCCATGTCGTGCGTTTTGTTATCCTTCATCCTGACGGCAAGTTTTTTTACCTGCTTTAATGCAGTCGCTTTTTGCTCTGTATTATTTTGGGTATAAAGCGCTTTCATCCATAAAAGTCCAGTCCAGAAACCACCGGTCCAATGCCCGTTTGCATTGGTATGCCATTTTCCTTTTTCGGTAATATGCGGAAAATCGCCGTGGAGCCTTTCTTGCATGTGCGCAACCTTTTCCAGGCCTTTTTGAAAGATATTGGTTAATTCCATTTGATATTTATAACTTCTTTTTATTTAAATCGTGGAGCTCTTTTTTCGAAAAATGCATGGATGCCTTCCTCACAATCTGAAGTCTTAAAAACTTTATCACTTAATTCAAGATTATATTGAATCGCTTCTTCCTGCGTTATTTCCAATGATTTCCTTACGCCCTTTTTTATTGCTGCCAATGACTGCTTTGGTTGCTGCGCAATTTTCTCTGCCAACTTTTTTGCAAAAATTAAAGCCTGTTTTGGTGCCGTTACATGATTCACCAAACCGATTCGATAAGCTTCCTGAGCTGTTAAAGTATCACCTGTGAACATCATTTCCATGGCATTGGAAATGCCGACAATTTTAGGCAAACGGTAAAGCCCACCACTTCCGGGAAAGACACCGAGCTTAATTTCCGGAAGTCCTATTTTCACATCTTCTGAGATGATACGAATGTCACAGGCAAGTGCGATCTCGCAACCCCCACCAAGCGTAACTCCATCCATGGCAGCAATCACGGGTTTCAATAAGGTTTCGATTTTTAAAAGTGCTTCATTTTCTTTACTCAATTTCTTCTCTATCACTTGATCACGAACTGCTACAAACTCTTTGATATCCGCGCCGGCACAAAATGCTTTTTCTCCCGCGCCTGTAATAACAACGGCACGTATCTCATCATCGTCTTCTATTTCAGAAAATAAACTGATCAACCGCTGCGTCATCTCAAGCGTTAGGATATTCAGCGGCGGATTGTCTAAGATTACAACCGCCACTTTATTGTTTAATTTTTCAAGCTTGATCATTTCCTATTTTCTTTCATTTGAAACAATAATTCCTTTGTCGATCATTTCTTTGATTACTTCATCACTGTATCCATATTGCTTTAATATTTCTACAGACTGCTCCCCTATTGCAGGCTGATGCAATCTTTGCTTTGGCACCTTTCCATTGAAGCGCAGTGGCTGGTCAATTAATTTTATTTCTCCCGCATCCGGATGATTGGTGGTAACGATCATTTCATTCCATTTCACCTGCGGATCGTTTGCTACGTCGTCATAATCATTTACCGGCGCATACCACACATCATTGTCAGTGAAGAATTGTTTCCACTCTTCCGTCGTCCGCATTTTCATAATGTCGCTGAAAATCAGGTCTATCTCATCTCTTTTTACCATTTGGTCTTTCGAGGTGTAATGAGACAACGCTTCAGATTGTAAAATGTCAGCTAGTTTTTCAACAGGCGTATTGGATACGGTTAAATAACCATTCTTTGTTTTATAAACTCCATAAGGCGCCTGGTGAAAGCGGCTGGCCAAACCAGTATCGCTTCTATCCCAGATTTCTCCTTTATTTAAATAATAAGCCAGCGATTCTCTTTGTAAATCCAAAGCCGAATTCAACAAACTGCTTTCCACTTTACATCCTTCACCAGTCCGCTCCCGATTGAATAAAGCGGACACGATTCCAAATGCGGCAAGTACGGCACCGTGCTGGTCAACCACCGCAGTGCCAACAGGAGTAGGCGGATCATTTTTCCGGCCGGTTAATGACATAAGCCCGCTTAAAGATTGAAGTAACAAATCCTGTCCGGGTCTTTTTACATACGGGCCGTCAGAGCCAAATCCGGAGCAGGAGCAATACACCAGTTTGGGATTAATTTCTTTCAGCTTTTCATATCCCAATCCCAAACGTTCCATAGCAGCCGGACGATAATTTTCAACGATTACATCGGTGTCTTTGACAAGCTTATAAATAAGCTCTCTTCCTTCTTCTGAACGTAAATCAACGGCCAGGCTTTTTTGGTTTCTATTTGCCAACAGAAAAAATACACTCACGTTATTTTTATAAGTGTCCATCCCCGACCAAAACCTTTCATAAGCGCCTTGTGTTCGTTCTATTTTAATAACATCTGCACCGAGGTCTGCCAGCATTTGTACCGCCGAAGGCCCTTGCATAAAATGGGTAAAGCTTAATACTTTAATACCGTGTAGCATCTTTAATTTTTTTATTTCCTGGAAGTGATTTGGCCACTCAGCGTGATTACTTTATTTTGGTAAAGAGTGTTGAAGGTAAGGAAATCTCTTGATGATTATATTCTTTGGATTAGTTTATAATAAAAACATGCTTATTTGTTTGTTCACTGTGACATAGATTTATTTCGCAAAAAGTAAGTTGGACAGATATCGTCCACGGGTTCAGTATACATTCTTACTCAATGAAATTTACAAATTCAATTCCACCCACCCGTTCTCCTTTCAACACGTCAAGGACAATAATTCCTAAAGACTCATCTTTAAGAATTATGTTTTCAAGAAACTGCCATTCAGATCCGGCGTTATTGGCATTTTGCGCACTAACGATTCTGAAATAACCACTGCTGGTCCATTTACCCCCAAAACTCTTTTGTAAAGATTTAATAATTTCAGTCCGGGCAGGCTCTTGTTTACTTAACAGCTCAATTATTTCTTCCATCCAGATCAGTTGATATTTATTTTGTGACATAATCTGTTTATTTAGAATTATAAAAAATAAGAGCCGTCTTAAGCCGGCCCTTACAAGTGCTGCGCACCTGCGCAGCGGATAACTTACCGCTTAGCTCACAGTTACCTCACCGGTAAAAATGCTGGTGGCAACGATGTTGCCGCTTTCGGAAATAAATCCGATCCAGGTTTCTACAGCAAGGCCGCTGAAAGGCAACACATCTAGCTCGCCCGTAAGATCGCTTCGCAATCCACCGGGCTGTAGTGTAAATTGCCTGTCTTAGTTCAGGGCAATAAGCCACTAAAATAGCCTGGTCGGTTGCTTTGGCAATGCCCACTCCTGAATTGTCTGTCCAGCTAAAGGTGAGTACGCTTGCCGCGCCTGAGGTTACAGCCGGGCCTAATACATTGGGCAGGCCGCCTCTGCTTACCAGGGCCACTGCATAATCGATCTCGAAAGACGGATACACACCGGTAATGGCATTGTCAAGCGTGTAGGACAACGCATTGTTAATGCCTGTCATCCTGATCGCAAAGTCGTGGAAGCTGATATTCAGCAATCCGGCCATTGGCTGTAAAAAGCGCATGGCGAGCGCAAACTTAAGCTGTTGCGTAAGCTGCTTTTCAGTAGGGTTCGCGTTACGGTTGGTACCTATACTACCCATATAAGTAATGCCTTTTCCAGGTGCCACCGATCACGGTTCCTACTTTTCCAGAGAATCCACCAAGGATTCCTTTGTTGATTGTTCCCATAATTTTTTGTTTTTTGGGGTTTATAAATTAAAATACCGCGCTTCGTGATTTTGTTTGCAAACTGTGTGTACACGGTCATAAAGCGATAAAATAACGGCTGTTGTTTTCGGCATATTGCGGCGCCGATTTTTTTTCCACTAGTAGCCCTTTAGATAGCCACAAAATGACTTCATGGGTACAATAAGAACAGGGACGGTTACAATAAGTAGTGTACTAAACTATAACTGCTATAGTAAAAATGGCAAGGACTTGCCATAGTTTTTAAAAATTTATTCGGATTTTTATTCCGGCAAAACTGTTTTCTGGATTTCAAACCGAAATCCAATGTTTAACCAAAACAAAAACAATGAAAAGAAATGAGAAAAATAATGGGGGGATAATTCCCTATCAAATAGATGCTCCTCCGAAAGAAACAGGAAAAAATATAAAGCTTGTATTTCCTCCCGGTGTAAAATTTGATGACATTTACATGGATGCTTCACAGGTAGCGCAGGAATTGCACATCAGCAAACGCGTCGTAAGAAACATCCGTGTCAGCGGAAAGCTTTCATATACAAATCCTTTTGGTAAAATCTTCTATTACCGCCAGGAAATTGCTGCTACCATGGAAGCAAACAAGAAGTTCAAAAAGAAATAATACCAGATTTATTTACAAAGCGCAAAGGACTACATGTCCCCACACCTGCCGGGGATTAATTAATTATCTGGTAGAAATAGAATGAACCGCAGTGATTTTAATTCAATTCAATGTGAAGAAACCCTGTTGGGATAGGATTTAAGGCAAATCACTCAAGCTGATAATACCGGTTTTCAGGGCATAAAAAAGAAGGCCGTAGCGCCCACTTACTTTTGTCTCCTCTTTAATTTTTACCTTTAGCCTGCTTACTTTTCTTTCACTCAGGTAAATCCTGGCAGCAATCTCCTGAATAGTCAGGTCAAAGGAGGTTAACCTGATAATTTCGAGCTCTTTTTCAGTAAAATTCAGCGGTTTTATTTTTTTATAAGTGTTGTAATTACTTTCAGCAATTTCCTTCATTAGTATCCGAGAGGTGGAATCACTGCAATAAGGCCGAAACTGGTACATCTGAAGGATAGCAGTGATGATCTCTTCCCTTTCAGCAATTTTAGCCACATATCCCAATGCACCTGCCTCAAGTGCTTCAATGATAAGGTCTTCGTCATCAAAACCCGTTAATGCGATGATCCTTTCTAAACCCCGGGCTGATAATTGCCGGATGGCAGTTATCCCATTACCCGGCATCACCAGATCGGTAATGACCATATCCGGATGGTGAAGTTGGGCGGCTTTTATAAGCTCTTCTGCAGTGGCTGCCCGGGCAATCAATTACCTCTTTTTTTGAATCCATCATTTCATTCATTGAATAAAATTTTTTGATCTAATTATTTTTTTAATAATTCACTTTTCTCCGACTATTCTTCGCCCCAATCATACAACTTCTTGCTTTTACTTTCTTTTCACATTAAATTTATTTTCCGTTAATAAATTTATTATTTCTTTAAAAGATAAATCTGGATTTGCTTTACATGTGTATATTAAATCCCACCTCACCTTGTTTATAATTATGGGCAGAGTTTCTTTAAGTTTAATATCAGCAAAGCAATTAACCATTCCGGTGTGAAGTTTATTATTTCTATATTCATAAAGTTCAAGAATTAAAGATTGCATATACTCATTCCAATTTCTATTTTGTTTTATTGAATCGAATTCTTTATAGTAGTCAATGGCATACTTGAGAAAAGGGCTTTTGATCTTTTTTTCTAACCGTAAAATATTGACCTTAGGATTTAATACTTTCATGATTCCTTCTGAAATAAAAATATCTTCGTCTTCTAATCCTATTTCCTTATAATCAAATCCGAAAAAGGGAATTATTAAGGAGTTTATTCTTAGAAAAAAATCCTTTTTCAATTTATGGATTTGTTGAAAAAGTAATTTTGAAAATTTCTTTTGTATTTCAGCGGCACTAGGAAGATTTAATGGCCAAAGGGTATTTTCAATATATTGCCAATAAAGTGTAATATCATTTATTTCAATACTTCTAAAAAATGTTTCTTCGTTATCTAGAATTTGAGTCTTTGCATTTGAAATTGTACTCCTTAACTCACTATATGCATTTTTCTCCAAGTATTTAAATTGATCGGTTCTAATGAAAGTATTTTCACCCATACTTATTCTTCCGCCTTCAATTTTTAAAAAATCTCGTGAGAATAAATAGTGTTTTGTATTTACCCTTAATTCGGTATTAATATAACTATTAAATTGTTTAAGTTCCTGTATTACTACTGCTAATGCCTTGTCTTTAGCAAAAGATAATTCATCATAATTAAGAGAAATATATGCCAGTAAAACACCGTCTTTAAAAAATGTTTTATTTATATTAATATAGGAGTTATTATTATTTATAAATTCTCTTAGATTTTTTAGCAAGTCATGAGTTGGAGAAATAAAGGTTACTTGATTAAACTGCACTTTGAAAGTATCATTAATATCGTTATCCAAATTGCAGTTATCAATTGCAAAAATAAAAATGCCATTTTGGTATTCAGGTCGAGTTAGCATATGTTTCAATCCAAAGAATTGTTCTTTAAAGTCTCTTTTTCCCAAGTACTCTTCCTTTGCCTTTTTTAATTTTATATTGTCCTTTATTTCAGCAATATGTGGAGGGAAAGGGAATTGATCATCTCTTGAAAGAATTCTATCAATAGAAGAATCTACATGGCTTTTTGAATATCCATTTAATCGAAATTGTGAAACTAATATCTGGACACAATACCGAATAGCATTTTGATGTTTTTTTAATGAACATGGACAATTTATAAAACTAAATAGCGTAGAGAAGTTATTTTCAAATAATTTAGTTTTAAATTCTGCATGTAATTTTCTGATCTCTGAAATAAAATCAGGGTTTTTATCAACCCATTCCTTTTTATTTTTCTTGCAATGATATTGCTTGTATAGTTTCGTAAGAGCTTCTATATCATTTTTGCTTTCCTTTGTTTCAAAAAAAGTAAAAAATTGCCGGAAATAGTTACCTATGAAAATATGAAACCGCTCAGGATTCTTTTCGATTTGAAATATTATTTTATCAAGTAAGGAGTAAGGATTATCAAAAGGTATGTCTGGCAGTTTTCCTAAATATTCATTTACATATAAAAAATAATCGGCAAAAAATCTCATTTTCTCTTGCCTAATAGGATCAGGATTTGTCAAAAAATTTAAATTCATATTTTACCTCCTTCCACAATCCTCCTTTCCTCTTCACTCAATCCATACAACTCAAACACCAGCTTGTTTATTTTTTCATCGGTGTATTCTATTCTTGTATTTAATTGATCCAGTTTGTGAGGAATGCTGATTTGTTGCTTTTCTTTTTGTAATTGCAACATCGTTTCTACTAAATGGACGATTTCGTCATGCAATTTTTTACTCGTCAGTATTTTAATTGGAATAAGATTTAAACTGAAAATTGTTACTTGAGGAAATGAGTTCTTGAAGTCCGAAAAATTAACCTTCCAAAAATACTCTATCAATGTAGAATTTAAGATTGCAAGAATATATTTTTCTTCATCTGATGATTCAGCTCTTACTGTAAAAATATTTCCCGTGACAGCAATTGGTTTTTCAATTAATGAAGCTGTTGGACTTACTCCAATTTGCCTGATTACAATTTTATGTTGTGCCAGATGCACTTCTTTATCCCAACATCCTCCTGATGTTTTCGGCCTTTCAAAAAGAACATACTCAGAGACAGGATTAGTATAATACCGAAACACATCAGCGCCTGCAAGAATTGGAACATACTTTTCAGACTCTTTTTTATTCGAAAAATACTTTTTCCTGTCTCCTGTTATTAGCCCTCGGTTTATAATTCCTTTCTCGGATAATTTCTCAGAATTGCTTTTAATTTTTTGAAGAAGGTTTATATTCTGCTCAGTAATTAAAATATTCCAGACATTTCCATCTGTCTCTCGAAATCTGCTTTGCTTAACAGTATCATAATTAATGCTGCCCCCATTTTTTGAATATTCTAAATGAATAGTTGTTTTTACAAGATTATTATTGTTCTCTTCAATTTGAGAATTCTTTTCCAAAATATAAACTGCAGTGTAAACATCTGCATCTTCAAAAACTTTTTCTCTTGTCAAAGCAATTGTATCAAGTTTACAATTATCTAAAAGCCAAAGCCTCAAATTCTCAACATAGACATTATTTAATAAAGAAGAAGGAGTAATAAATCCAAGCAGTCTTCCATTTTTTAAAATTCGAATGCCTTGTTGAAAGAAAAGGTGAAAAAGATCGATCTTAAATTCAGCAACGGTAAAGTGAGTTTTAAAATAATCAAGGATTGATTGATCTGTTTCTTTTGGTTGCATTAATCTATACGGTGGATTCCCAATCACACAATCAAATCCTCCCTGCTTAAAAATTTTTGGAAACGCTTTCTCCCAGCTAAAGGCTTTTACTTTCTTGTCGATGCCCGGCTCAAAGTCAAGCTGGCCGTCATAAAAATCCACATCTATCAAACTGTTGCCACATTTAATATTGTCGTCCAGCGTGGGCAACACTCGTTCGCCAAAATTCATTTCCGCGTTGATGCTGCTTTTGGTTTCGCCTTCCATGCATTTCAGCATCAGACTCAGCTTGGTCACTTCCACTGCCTGTGTGTCAATGTCAACGCCGAAAATATTATTCAGCATTATTTGTTTCTTTACTGCCGTAGTAAGCTTTCCATCCGGTGTCAAAGGCAGTTTGTTCCTTTCCTTTTGTGCATCGGTGCGTTGCTTGCTTGTGTATTCGTTGCTGGCGGCTATTTGCGTCAGTTCTTCAAACGTTGGTTGATAATATTGCTGGTGATAATTCAGTAAATACTCATAAGCGCCAATCAAAAAACTGCCGCTGCCACAAGCAGGATCTACAATTTTTAAGGTTTCTATTTCCTGCGGCGTCTTGCCTTCGGCTAATTTGCCAACGGTATTCTTTACAATATATTCTACAATATATTGCGGCGTATAATAAACGCCACCAGCCTTGCGCACTTCCGGCTTTTCTTCTATCACCGCTTTGTGGCCGGCAGTAAGCCTGATCTGTTTTCCCAAAAACTGTTCATAAGCGCTGCCCAGTATTTCCACGCTCAGCACGCTGAACTCATAAGGGCTGATGGGATAATACAATTCGTTCAGAATGTTTTTGATCACTTTATTATCCAGCGCCAAACCCGCGCTCAGCGTATCTTTCTTAAAATTAAAAAGGCCGCTATTGTATTTGCCGTCGGCTTCTTTAAAATATTGAAACAGGTTTTGGTAATAGGCATCGCCATGCAAAAAAGTCTTTAACCTTCCGTATTCTTCCACGCCCCTGTCTTCGGCAATGCGCAAAAAGATCAGCCGGTCTATCGTTTGCTGAACGGTGTAATTAATTTCATCTTCATTCAGGTGAATATTCCTGAGCGCGATATTTTGCGCTAATTGCTTGCGCCATTCATCCAGCGAAACCAAAAATTCTTTATCAACCGTAGAAGTGCCTTTTTTGTTGCTGTCGCTCTGCACAAATTTATCAAAGCCGCCTTTTAGCACTTTCTCCTTGCTGAAATTGTCCCAGATAAAATCAAACTCCGGCAGGTAATCTTTATAAGTAATGTATTTGATGCGGCTGGTGCTGGCCTTGTCGCTGATATTGGGTTTCTTTTTACAATCATACACGGCAAACTCTTCAAAGTCGGTAAGAATAGAAATGGGCAGTTTGGCGCTCCATGCATAGCGGCGCACCTGGTAAGCAGGCAATATTTCATCTTTCACATATACGCTTGGCTTTTTGGCTTCGACAAAAAACAAACGCTTTCCGCCCGGTAGCCGGAAAGAATAATCGGGCGCTTTGGTGGCGCTGCCAATCTTTATTTTGTCTTCATGTATCACTTCGCGGTAAGCCTCTGCATTGCCTGCGGAATTGTTCATATCCCAACCGAGCGCCTTAAAGAAAGGATCAATAAAATCCCTGCGGGTAAGCGTTTCATTGTAATCGCTTTTTTTATAAGAAGGCAATTGTTCTGTGAAACGTTCTACCAGCGCAGATATTAGTGAGTGAGCTTCTTCTTTTGAATGCATGCAGTTTGGTTGATAATTACTTTTTTAATAAATCAAATTTTAATTGTTTTATTAATTAGAAAAACAATTCTTGCTTTTTTGAGTAGCAGCTAGAAGCTTTAAAAGGTAAAAGTTTCTATCATCAAATATACGTTATCTGGTAAAAGCTGTATGAGAAAAATTACAAAATGGTATTATTCTTCTTTTACAATTTTTCAGGTTTCTTCGCTGAGCAAATTACGACGTCAAAATCATAACAACTACCACCAGTATGATAATTGATGAAATAAATAGTGTCGTTCGAAAATTAGAGGCCGTGATTTTCTTTTGATACGAGCATTGATATTAAAATAATTGCCACAAGAAATAATATATATGCATGCCAACCATCCATTAGGTCAGAATTGTTATATCTTTTTTTAAGAAAATCACGCAAAAAAGTAGTGAGAAGTAATATTGCCATTAATTTATAATAGAATAAACAAATTGGCCATCCAACTTATTTTGTTTTGCGAAGAAAGCACCAATTGTTGGAAGAATTAATATTATAAAAATAAATTTCCAATCTATATTCTTCTTAATTGCGAATCTGTGATCTAGTCAAAAACAAAGTCTAATAATAAAAAGAATATGAAAGAACTGAATAAAATGATTAGGGCTGTAGAATACCTGCTTTTTTCTGAATCTTTTATTTCAAAGTCAAGTAAAGCATCTTTCTCGTTCTGTTGTAAGCTTCCCATAAATAGTACGTTTTAAAAGTAGACAAAATGTTTAATTTTTTTTCTGGCGACATTCGGAACAAAAAGACATGCCCGGAGATAACATAGCTTTATATTTGCCTATGAAATCAGAAAAAGGCAACTTAGGGACTAGCGGTAACGCTTCTCAGGTCAGCGAAGCGAGTAATAAGCAAAAAGTTTACTCACCAGTTAAAGTGATTGATTACAGGATCATACGCCCTAGAGTATTTTTAGAAAAAGGTGGCAATACCATCGCCTCTGTTCAACAATTATCATCATTCTCTGTCGGCCATTGTCAAATTGAATTTATTACTCCCAACCCGGTTACCTTATTTTATAATAAAGGTTGGAAAGAATATGAAAATGCTGCAAAGATTTACAAGGAAGTCATCCAGCCGAATCTCAATCCGAATAAAAAATATGAAGTGTCTTTTGATAACCTACACAAGATTTATGATTATCTTGAACATATCCAGACAAGCATTAATTATATGTGTTTATTCAGCGATTGAAGCGCTTAGTAATGTTGCTATTCCTAATGACTTTATCTTAACCAAGAAGAATAACAAAGGCGTAATTGAAACATGGAAAAAAGTAAATATTGAACGATGGATGTCAACAACAGAAAAAATAGGTAAAATAGTTCCTAGCATCATAAAAATAGAAAGCCCGGCCTCTCAGTGGTTCTGGAAAGACTTTATCGCATTAAAAGATATACGTGATGAGATCATTCATCAAAAGCAATCAAAGACTGATCCCAGGGGTATTGAAGAATTCTTTTTAAGTACTTTGTTGGAGGAATCAATTTTTACAAAAATCATGGCCGGATATGCATTGATTAAATACTTCTGCGAGAAGGACCAAACACATGCCTATTTCCCAATGCTAAGTGATGAGATACCGATAAACGTAAATTTTGTCGACAGTTTTGACGGGGTATTCATTTTCAATAAAGAGGAAAAGCCTTAAGATTAGCCACTCGAATAAAAAATTATGAAGGATTCGCAAGCTCATATCGCAGCAAAGTACCCTTCAGAACCTTCAGTCAAGATCGATTGATTGACAGGCTGATGCGCCCGTTAATTGATCAATGATTCTTACTATTCCGAATATTCGCTTCCTCAATTCCTGTACGTTATCTTATAAAGTCAGTTAAGGAGCCCCTCAAGTAATGGAATTGCTTATGAAAGCTCAGAGGAATGCGCTCCATATTTCAACAGAAAAAATCTGTTATTTCTGAATTGAACTATTGGAAAGAATAACCTTGCAGTTGTTTCGGTTTATAAGTTGTCTCAAATTCGGAAAAAGGTAATCTCGCATCAGCATGTCAAGGCGATATGGAACAGCACCTGTTAGAACTAGTTCAAAATTGAATTTCATGTCGTATTGATAATGCGACACTTTGTTTAAGCCAAAAATGAGAATTACATTCATTTACTACTATCGAAGGATATAAGGAAGCTTTTTTTCTTATGATTGTTAACCGCCAATATGGAAATCGCGATTTCATCAAATTTACTTCCAGTCTTTTTCCACAATTGTCCGGGCACTTGAAAACTACCCATTTATAAATACCCCCACCTGTGACAATATAAATATCGCTATCTATCTCAGGAGGTATGTGTGAGAACGAATAAACAATTTTGATACTATTATACTTGTAAGAATAACTCTTAGTTTTTTTGAATAAAAAAGGAAGATTATTAATCAGCTTTCTTTTCATTTCTCCAAGTTAAATCTAAAAATGGTTTTACGTCACCTTTTAATTTTTTCAAATCATCGCCACAGAAACACCCCGATTTTGATAGCCGTCTGTTCGTCCGAATTTCCAATTCATCAAACATGAAAAGAATCTCATTGCTTAAATGATCCGAGCCCATAAATCCTGTGAGCCTATGAAGAAACCCAGATATAGCCATTGCAGCTATGGTAGTAGTAAAGGGGATTACTGCAGGCGAAGGAGTTTCAAGTTCATCGGCATAACCTTGCTTTTGAAGTTCAAGCAACATTTGTGGGTCTAATTCTGCCAGGGTCTCTGACTGTATCCTTTTAGCGCTTATACGTTCCCTGCAGAAAAGGCAAGCGTTATCAGCAAGCAAAGTTGTTACGCGCCCTTGGATCGATTTAATAACACCACCTGAGGAATCAATCTTGACTCCCATATCAAATACGGGGATTTGATAATAAACTGCTAATCTGGTCAAAATCGAGCGTCCCGAATTATCATCTGTACATCCGAAAATCACATCACAATTTCTCAATTTTAGAGCAGAGGACAGATAGGAGATTGGTTTATCTTCAAGATTTATCTTTGTACCTAACCCAATGCGGGAAGAATTTCTCTGTGAAATGCTAATTTTCTTCATTTTGTCATCTCTTACAGATGAGCCGTACACGCGATTAACATTTGAAATTTCAAATTGCTGCCCATCAATAAATGTAATTTCGCCGACTCCCATTCGAATTAATTGTTCAGCCACTGCTGATCCAGTGCCGCCTACTCCAACCACACCAATATGAAGGGTACGTAGAATTTTTTGAATATCATCTCCAAATGCTCTTATCTGTCTGTCAAAGAAGACCGGCACTGAATCGATTCCATTAAAATCTTTATAGAAGCGAAACCTGTTTCCGATAACTCTTATTAAATCAACTTTTTCAATTGTTCCATCCTCAAGCCAAATCCTTGCAATGGGCTTTTCACTTGAAGACATTACCAAACTTCCATGAACTCCGACAGTTTTAATCCTTGTATATGCAGTTCTAAATAATTTCGCTTCTTCCTGATCATCTTTTTGCGAATGTGCATCAAAACCCACGGGATGCGAATGGATAAACATGAAGACATGTTTTGTTAGGTCCGCTTTTTTCATGGCTCGAACAAATGAACGGCTCTTAATTTTCATGCCTCTCTCAGTCTGTTCCTCTATATCTTCTTGAGTAACTAAAATAATTTCTCTTACCAAAAGCCGCGTTTCGACACCTGTTTTAGATATTCGACAAAGTGCATAAGCTGCTCTTTCAACTAATCTGTCCTGGAACAAATGTTGAGCGAGTTGATCATATGTTTCTTCGCTAAAAGTAACCGTGTATTTCATCTTCATTGACCCTTTATAAGTTCATTATTTATTGATGAAATAAACGTTCTTAAGTTATCAATACCTGGGCGCCAATCATAATGGCGAGACCACTGCTGCCATACAATGTCGTCGAAATTCTGGAACACAGCAGCTCTGTTTGGAAAACCACTATTAACCAATTTTATCGTGGGATTTGTATAAAACATGTCCACTGGTGTATTAGGGTACCCGGCAATAATATTTATTAGCAAATCTGCCTCGCGAGGAGCATATACTTCTGGAAAAGGAAAGTTTGATATAATTAAATAAACACCCTTTTCATTTGGGACGAGTCTGTATTGATATTCTTTCTCGTCAAGAAATTCAATATCGCTTTCTGGCAACTCCATCGCTGTTTCTCCTTCTTTGTTCATTTTACTCCGGGATTTAGGTTTTTTTGGGCTGAATAGAAATGCTCACCATTTTTCAGATCAATCAGAGTTGAATCATTTGCAATTACTTGGTCATCTCCTTTGCCAGGAACTTCTAGCCACAGGTCATATTTTGCTGCATCTACTCCTCCGAGGAGATATAGAGCTTGTCCTGTTGTTGGAGTGGGACTTTTTTTTGGCTGTTTGTCAATATGAATTTCAACTTGATCATGATGACTATTATCATTGTTTTTTTGTTCGTTTTGCATAAAATTTAATTTAATCGATTATAAACTTGTTTTTTGGTTTAATTTTTTTCTGTTTCAAATTCATTTCTTCTCTGGAAATGCAGCTTTAAGAGCGATTTGTTGCTCTTCCATTAGCAGACCTTGAACTTACCATCTGCTATCCAGACGGGGAGTTACATGCTGATTTCGCCATCTTTAATACTTATACAGTAGACAAATACTAAGCCAAATTAAAAGTTGTAAACCAAATATGTAAACTTGTCAGTTTTATTCATATATTGTCTATTTAATTGATGAAATGAACGAGATTAACACTTCTTTGGCAGTGTTTAACTGCCAAAATTATATTTTTTACTTTAATTAAAATGTATAGTTTTGTAAACTGAAAACATTTTATCTTTAATCATTCTTAAATCTTAAACAATGAATAACATCTTTGCTAACAGGTTTAAGTCGGCCCGTTTATTAAATGGCTTTTCCTTACAGGATCTTGCCAACGCATTAGAAAATAAGGTTACCCGTCAGGCGCTTCATCGGTATGAAAAAGGCGAAGTACTACCCGATAGTGAGATGATTAGCTTATTAAGTACCGCTTTACATGTGCGTCCTGATTATTTTTTTAGAGATACCGTAGTAGAGATCGGAGCAGTGGAATACCGTAAGCTAAAAAGAATGCCTGCAAGGGAAGAAGCTAAAATTGTAGAACAAACCCGCGAATACCTGTCAAGATACCTGGAGCTGGAAGAGATCCTTGGCCTTCAAAATAAATACATTAACCCTCTTGAAGGTTTTGAAAAGGTAACTACTTACCACCAGGTAAATGATGCTGCAACCCAGGTTAGAAAGGTGTGGGATCTTGGCAACGGCCCGATTGCGAACGTGATCGAATTGCTGGAAGAGAAATATATAAAAGTAGTAAAAATTGATGCCGATATTACATTTGATGGCCTGCAAACACTGGTTAATGGAAACATCCCGGTAGTGGCCTACAATGTAAGAAAATTAGAAAAGAATGACAGATTACGGTTTACTTTGCTACATGAGCTGGCTCACCTTATATTAGTTTTTGCTGATGATGTTACTGAAAAGCAAAAAGAAACTCTTTGCCATCAATTTGCAGGTGCAATGCTTTTACCGGATAAAGCTATAAGAGAAGCGCTTGGAGAGCATAGAAACCGGTTGTTTATCCCGGAACTTGGGAATATCAAAAAGCAATATGGCATTTCATTACAGGCTGTTGTAATGAGGGCCAAAGCCTGCAATATCATCAATGATCATTATAAGCGGCAGTTCTTTTTTATGATGAACCAGATGAACTGGAAAATGGATGAGCCTGTTGAATACGATGGCATAGAAGCATCGAATCGTTTTGATCAGTTAATTTACAGGGCTTTGGCTGAAGATCAAATCTCAATGAGCAAGGCCGCCTCTTTAAAAAATCAGAAGTTGGCTGAATTTCGAAATGAGACATTGCTGGTGCAATAAAACCAGCTATTGCCGTCAGCCATACTGCCCGGATAAAACCAAAGTAGATGATTATGAGATTAGCCATAACTGATGCTTGTATTTTTATTGATCTATACTATCTGCAACTAACTGCACTATTTTTTAGCCTGGATTTGCAAGTTCATACTTCCATTGATGTACTCAATGAACTTTATGAGAATCAGCTGGAGATACTTTCTGCATTTCAATTGGTTGGCAAGTTAACTGCTCATAATATAACAGAAGGCGAGAAGAAAAAAATACTTTCCCTTCCTTATCCGCGTTCGCTTTCTGAAAGTGATAAAACAGTTTTATACCTGGCATCAAAATTAAATGCTATGGTATTAAGCAGTGACAAAGCGGTCAGGAATACGGCAAAGAAGAATTCTATCCCTTATCATGGCATGATTTGGATCTTTGATCAGTTAGTTGATAACAACCTCCTCTCGAAATCGGAAGCATCGGCAAAGCTTAAACAGCTAATTATGACCAATCTCGTTTATCAGAATAATAAGGAGCTGGTTGAAGAAATGCAGAAGCGGTTAGTGAAATGGGGGAGGTAGTTTGTGATCGGGTTGGGTAAAGAAAAAATATGCCCAGGGCCTACCTGCTGCTCTTTTTCTTACAATAGTTTAGAATAGTTTCAGGCACCGCTTTATGATTATAGTTTACACCGGGGTCCAAATCATCAGCCAACAAAATGTCTGCACAAGCTTTTGCCTGCTCCTCTCCAGGCATTTGCGTCATATCCTCCAATACCAGAGGATCGTCTTTTCTGTCCTGCAGTGCTATGTTTTCTCTTTGGAACTTAAATCTTTTTATCCTCGCAAGTTCCCGTTGTTCTAGTGATTCCCGCATCAGTGGTTCAATAGCCAATGCCTTGTCGAATTGAGCGAACAATATTAAACGAAATGTGTCCTAATACCTAAAAAAAAATTCCCTTCGCCGCTCACCTCCACACCAACAGCGATGTGGTTTCAGGGTTGCCAACCCTTTTTTTTAAGTATTAAATACCTTTTTATTTAATAATTCCTGCTATGGCTTCCAATTGCTCAGTTAGTTCAATCACTTCTATTATTCTGTCTCTGCTCTTACTGCGAAAATGGTATTATTTCTTCTTTTGCTGTTTTCTCCCATCGTGTTTCTCAAAAGTTGATAAGACGCTGTTGGCGGAGATTACTAATTAGCACGGGGAAAATTCGCTATATTTGTTTTCGTTAAACAAGATTAATCCATGAGTATAGGTTTACTTCTGTTTATTATTGCGACTATTGCTGTTCTTACCGGCTTATATGGAATGTTTAAAAAAGCGGGTATCACACCTTGGAAGGCTTTGATTCCAATCTATAACACCTGGTTCATGGTGGAGAAGATGGAACTCAGAAAGATCTGGTTTTTTCTTCAGTTGATTCCAATCGCAGGACAATTTATTACCATCTGGATCAACATAAAATTTGTTGAGCATTTTGGCCGTTTCAGTTTGAGCCAGCATTTCCTTACCATATTTTTCCCTTTTATTTATTTTCCTCACCTTGGTTTTTCTAACGAGGAAAAGTATCTTGGCACTTTGATCGTAGGCAAATACAAAAAAAGCGTTATCCGCGAATGGATAGACGCTGCTGTTTTTGCTATTATTGCTGCCACCCTTATACGCACTTTTGTATTTGAAGCCTACGCCATCCCTACACCCTCAATGGAAAAAACATTATTGGTAAATGATTTTTTATTTGTGAGTAAGATAGCATATGGCCCAAGGCTTCCAAACACCCCATTAGCGGTCCCTTTTGTGCATGAAAACATTAAATGGATTAATACCAAATGGTATGTGGAATGGATCCATATTCCTTATATCCGGTGGTTTCCAAAACCGGTTAGCAGGGGAGATGTGGTCGTTTTTAATTTCCCCGTAAATGATACGCTCATCAATGATGATCAGCATGGATCTAAGGTTACTTATTACCAGGAAATCCAGGCAAGAATGATGGCCGATCATATACCTGAGCAGGAAGCGCGGCAACGTGTACTTGATCAATACAGCGATCTTATCATTACAAGGCCGGTTGATGAGAGAGAAAATTTTATTAAAAGATGTGTAGGAATTGCAGGAGATACCTTGCAAATAAAAAACAAGGTTGTTTATATTAATGGCGTGGCGCAACCTTTACCGGAATATCATGAATTCAAATACCTGGTTACCACTACCGGGCCACTTGACCCGGACCAGTTGAATAGTATTGGTATAAATGATACGGAAGATCAAGACAAAAACCAGGTGCAAATGATAGGAACCAATTCTTATATTATAGGAATGGATGATGCTGAAAGGCTGCAATTGAAGATGCTTCCGGGCATAAAAGATATACAACCGCAACCGATCAATGATTTGGCTAATGGGCAATTTTTATTTCCTTTTGAATCTAATGGCTGGACAGAAGATGACTATGGTCCCATCCGCATACCTAAAAAAGGCATTACGATCCAATTAAATCCCGAAAATGTAAAGCGCTACCATCGATGTATTGATACCTACGAAGGCAATAAATTTGAAGAAAAAAACGGCCAATATTTTATTAATAACAAACCCGCTACTTCCTATACGTTCAAAATGAATTATTACTGGATGATGGGAGACAACCGCCATAATTCGCTTGACAGCCGTTTCTGGGGTTTCGTTCCTGAAGATCACATTGTAGGAAAAGCATCCCTCGTCTGGTTCAGTTATGGTGATTATGGCATAAGATGGAGCAGGATTTTTCAGATTATAAAATAGATAATTTGCAGTAAAGGAATAAATTAGCATGTCTAGTCCTAAAATAGGTTTACACATTAAAGTGTAAAAAATGGACAAAAGACAAGAGATTATTAATGAGTATTTACTGGGTGAAGCGGGCTATCGAATACTTTCGAAAAAGTATGGAGTCAGCCGTTCGACAATTAACAGATGGGTAATGGATTTTCAAGGCCGAGAACGTTCAATGTCCAGGCAATTGAGAACCAAAGTACCTTTGCAATTAATGAAGCAAGAAGATTCGCATAAAAATTTACCTAAAGACGTGGTTGCTCTTCAGAAAGAATTAGCCCAGGAGCGTTTACGCAATAAATTGCTTACTGCAATTATTGAGGTTGCGGAACAGGAGTTAAAAATTCCGATTAAAAAAAAGTATGGTACCAAGCCGTTGAAAAAGTAAGGCATACCGAAAAGCTCAGATGCTTGTCATCGTTATGTACACTGCTTGGTTATTCCAGACAAGCTTTTTATGGTAATCAAACCTATCGCCTGCAACAAAAATGTGAAGCAGAACTCATAATTCAACAAGTTCAAAAACATAGAAAATTGCAGCCAAGATTAGGCACAAGAAAATTAATGATACTGTTGCAGGAGTTTATAAAGGAGCATAATATTAAATTGGGAAGAGATGGATTATTTGATCTGTTAAGGGAACATCAGTTATTAATCAAAAGAAGAAAAAGAACAGTACAAACAACGTTCTCCAAACATTGGTATAAAAAGTATCCTAACTTAATAAGGGAGTATGAAGCGCTAGCTCCAAATCGTTTGTGGGTAAGCGATATAACATACATCATACTATTGGACGGCTTTGCCTATTTAAGTTTAATAACAGGATGCTTACAGTAGAAAAATAATAGGCTTTTATTTATCGGAAACACTCGAAGCAATAGGTTGTATTAATGCTTTACAAATGGCAATTGATGATTGCGCTGATAATAATCAAATTATTCATCATTCAGATAGGGGGGTGCAATATTGCAGCTTGAACTACGTGGATATATTGCAGAAACATTCTATCAAAATAAGTATGACTGAAAATGGGGATCCGTTGGAAAATGCTATTGCAGAAAGAGTAAATGGAATATTGAAAGAAGAGCTACTTGAACAAAAGTATCTGAACTTCAAAACTGCTCAAAAGGATGTGGCAAAAGCAATTGTAATATACAATTCATTACGTCCTCATAGCAGTTGCGATATGCTTACTCCGCAAATAGCACATACACAAAAAGGCAAATTGAAAAAACATTGGAAGAACTACTATAAAAAAAAGGAGGTTGAAATGGCAGCACCGTAAAGGTTTTTTTAGGCATTGGAGGCGCAAAAGTTATTCATAAAAAACTCCGATAAATCGGAGCTGAATTAAAACGAATAACTTCGTTGCCTGAAGATATATCCCTGATAGGTTGCTCCTCAGCAGAGCCTACTTCCGTTTTTATCTTCAAATCAAATGTAAAGCTATTTCTATACAACACTTTAGACAGTTAAAGTAGAGGATCTTAAAAATATTTTATTTATTTCTTCTTGATTTAAGCCAAGTTCAATAACGTGTTTTTCAAATTGTTTGATTGCTATCAGCTTTTGCTTTTCCCT
>Ga0207652_10000246_pt1 | contig 56221 bp, 46 predicted proteins | sample KBSC63BmetaG_FD_184334 | JGI IMG/M metagenome (GOLD analysis project Ga0207652, IMG submission 184334) | Corn rhizosphere microbial communities from Kellogg Biological Station, Michigan, USA - KBS C6-3B metaG (SPAdes) (version 2) | ecosystem: Host-associated > Plants > Roots > Rhizosphere ... | reverse complement strand
TCATTCCAGGGATATAAAATGCTTATCTGTTGCGGCATTCATTTTTATTTCCTTTCCACCAAATGAAGCGTATAATGCACGATTTTTACAAATGATATTTGTACCCTGATCATAATGACCTGCATACTGATTTAATAATACACTATCTAATATTAAATCCGGTCTGCCCAAAACAAATTGCAATCCCCTTACTATTGCATATGGAGCTTCGCTCTGGTGACCAGTTTTTTCAACTACCAGGGTATCCATTTCAAATCCTTTGTATTTAGTCTTATTAAGCTGCTGAACGAAATTCTTATACATGGGTGGATCGTTTTCCTCTTCATAACCCCCTGAGGCTATAAATAATTTTGCTTTTAGCTGATGATGTTGCGTGGCAAACGATTTTTCCGTTTTAAGCATTAATTCATCATCGTACCATAGAGAGGGGCTGGTAGCAATAAATCGGTTGAAGGGTGAAGGCTGCTGAAACAGCGTATACAAAACAAAAAGACCTCCTGAAGAATGACCAAGCAAGCCATTATTTATTTTATCTGTGCGGTATTTGGCATCGATGCGTGAAATAATTTCATCTTTTATAACCTTTAAAAAGTTAGATGCGCCACCAGAAACTGAATCAAAACCTGTATGCGTGGGTGTAAAGTCCCTGTTCCTGTTGACAAAATAATTATCAGGCCATGCAATGCCTACAAAGATTGCCTCTGTCATAAGGTTATCATACAACAATCCACCTTTAAGTTCCATGATTAACGGAAAATCCCATTGCCCATCAAGGCAATACATTACAGGGTAACTTTTAGTCGTATCACTACTGTAAGATGGAGGTAGTTTAATATATAACTGATAATCCTGGTTGTTGATAGTTGATTTGAATTGTATTAATTCTGCTCCAACCACTTCTCCTTTTGGAATTTGAGAATTTGCTGTATTAATAAGAACGAAAGAAGAAAGAAGTCCTATTAGCCATTTTATGTTTGTCATGGTGATGATTTTTAAATTACCGCCAAAGAATCGGCATTGCGATGGCAGGATATTCTGTGTTCCGTCATGCCGATATCGAAGTTGATTGTTATTTTATTGTTGCAGATAACATCTGTCGATTGCTCTTTCGTCAAGTCCTGCTAAAGCAAATACTACTGTTGCTGAAGTAAATTGTTTGCTCTTTTGTTAATTTTCAAAGTTTTGTATTAGTTTTCCATTTTTCTAATCGCTCTTTAAAGTGTCCCTTTGTGTATTCTGAAATAACCTTGTTCCAAAATATTTGAGCTGCTTTATTATTGTCTCTTTGATATACCTCCCATTGTCCCTTGTGCAGATTAAACACTTTGATGGCAATTGCTTTACCAATTCCTTCATGTCTATACTTTTTCAAAATAAAAAATTCCGCAATTGAAAAATAGCTTCGGCCTTTTGAGCTGACAAATTTCACCAAAACAAAACCAACATATTTGTCATCCGCCCTTATTATATATGGGAATTTCTTATTATTTCCTTCGAAGTAGTCTTTTAAATCGGGATATGGTGCAAATAATCCATTGTCTTCAACATCATACCTTATATACTCCGAAAAATCATACATGTAAAATTGCATCAAGTTCCGGATTACAATTTTATGTTCTTTAGAGGCCTGAAGCAAAGTGAAATTCATTGAAGATGGTTTATGGCGTCGGAATCAGTATTTATTTCAGCTAACACAATAATGCTCCTGTTTCTTTATCCGCCGATATTAGGTGCAATGTTGAGGTTAGCACTTCAACAGGACGGTTTCTCCACTTCCATACGTTCCCTCAATGATGGGCGCAGTTGGATCTTTCCAGTTAGGCTGACAATGACAAGCGAAGCACTGTATGATAATGCTTTTATTTTTATACATGACTTTCATTTATTATTCCTATCAATGCTTGAATAAATTCAATTTTTAATCCTCTAAAGCGTTCTTGCCACACGAAAACCAAGGCCGGCTGATGCCTGATCAGTGCTTTGTCAATTAGCATGTCGCGCAACGCCCGAATTATCGAAACTTTTCCTGTATCTGAAAAAATCAGACAATTGGGATAATCATTCCTTTCTCTCGTAATGCCTTAAAGAATATTCAATTTTAATCTTCTTATTACTTTTCCAAAAGTATGTCCCAATAGTTTTGCCTTTTCCATGAACTTTGTAGTGGTTTTCCATGAAAGTATTTATACAATATTTTGAAAGGTGTTAGCTCTTTAACCGTCAATCCAGCGGGTTGTAGAAACGCCAAGAGCACCATAGGAATCGACATCGCGTCCCCGTTCGGAAGACACGGCTGAGACAAAGATTAAAAGTTCGTATTGCATTCCGTGCAAAAACCAGATATATTTTTAGGTTAAGAAGGTAATAAGGTGGCTGGAAAACAACTTGTCGGGTTACTAAGGTTAGAGGGTTGAAAATTCTTAAATGGCGCTTCCCAGAGATTACTCTGGACTGGTCGATAAAATCACGGACCAAGGAATAAATTTTGTGTAAGATACAGGACGAATATCGTTTTTCATCCCGTGGCTTTTTACTTAACCGGAAGAGATGAATTTAATTTAGCGACAAATATTATGAATGCATTTTGATGTTTTCTTGACCGGTCGATGAGGACACTGAACATGGAATAAACGACGTCATTATTGATAAGGAAATAAGCGTTAAAACCAGGATCCGGGAATCTCTATCACTCCAATGAACAAAGAAATTCATCTTTTAAAATTAAGGGGATTTAAAGAAAAAAAGAATGAAGACGGCTAAACATACTCCCTTTTCCCACTTCCCTTTTTGTTGAAACATAAATAGCTGTATCAAAAGCGAACCTTTGTTGTATCAAAAGCGGACACTTTATTTTTTCGTTTGTGATAACTGGCTGAAAAACAATTAATAAGTAAATGGCATACATTTTCCGGATTAAAAACGAAGCGAGGTTCGTCCTGAAAATAAGAATTACAATTATTTATTGTTCTACCGGATAGAAATTACTGAGGCAAGTAGTCAGAACTCATACATTGGTTAAATGCTAAAAGATTATTTTAAAATAGCCGTTCGCCATCTTACAACACATAAATGGTTTTCCGCTATCAACATCTTATGCCTTGCTATAGGGATTTCCTTTTCAATGATTACCTGTGGTTCCATTTTGAACCAGCGGGCAGATCTTGTCCGGTGGATTTTTGCTTCAGCAGGTGTGGACGCATTATTTATTACACCCGCTACAGTGAGTTACCTGGCAATAAAAGCGGCAATGGCCAATCCGCTGAAGAGTTTGGGAACGGAATAACTGATGAGGGATTACTTTTAAGAAACAGTCACCCTAAACGAAAATGCAATGCTTAAAAATTATTTTAAAATGGCATGGCGCAATTTGATGAAGAATAAGACTTTTTCACTCATCAATATTGCAGGGCTTTCTATTGGTATGGCAGCCTGCTTATTGATCTTACAATATGTGAGTTTTCAATTAAGCTTTGACCAGTTCAATAAAAATGCCAGTGATTTTTATCGGGTGGTTAATGACCGGTATCAAAACGGGAAACTTGCGCAGCACGGAACAATCACTTATTCAGCTATTGGCAAGGCCATGCAGGATGATCTTCCTGAAGTGATCAATCATACAAGGGTTGAACCATTTGACCAGGGAATAATAACTTATGGAGATAAAAAAATGGGTGATGTGAAAATATTGTGCGTTGATAATTCTTTCCTTTCAATGTTCTCCTATCCGGTTATTGCAGGCGATAAAATAAACGGCTTACAGGATCCGGACTGTGTTATTCTAACTGAAACGCTTGCACGAAAAATATTTAATATTAAAGGAAATAATTTTCAGCCCTTGGTTGGAAAAACAATTGTGATTGCGCGTGATTCGCTCCCTTACAAAATAACAGGAATCATGAAAGATGTACCTGAAAATTCGCATCTTAGTTTTGATTTACTGGCTTCTTATAATAGTCTGTACAGTGGCGGTAATGCGAGTTGGAAGCAAGCTGATTACGATTTCCAGGATTCTGATTTCTGGCAATATATTCAACTTAAGCATGGGACAAATTATAAAGCGGTTGAAGCAAAATTGCCGGCATTTAGTGAAAGACATTTCCAGGGAAATAAAGTTTCAGGCAGCATAGAAAAATTTTATTTGCAGCCGCTTTCCCAAGCACATCTTTATTCTGATTTTGAATATGAAATAGCCAACACGGCAAGTGCAACAGTTGTTTGGGGCTTACTGATCATTGCCTTATTGATCATTATCCTGGCATGGATCAATTATATTAATCTTTCTACTGCAAAATCACTTGAGCGTGCCAAAGAAGTAGGCGTACGAAAAGTTGCGGGCGCGAACAGGCAACAACTCATTTTACAATTTCTTACCGGGTCTGTTATTATTAATCTTATTGCGCTTTCAATTGCCTTTCTTATTGTACAGCTTGTGCAGCCAGGCTTCAATAATTTGGTGGAGCACCAGTTATCATTGTCTTATTTATTTGAAAAAGGATTGAATGGTTTCAACATCAGCGCATCCCTTCTCATACTCATTATTGCCGGGATTTTTATATCCGGATTTTACCCTGCATTTGTGCTGTCATCATTCCAACCTATTCTCGTTTTAAAAGGAAAGTTTACTGCATCAGGCAAAGGAATTTTTTTGCGCAAAGCTTTGGTGACCGGGCAATTTGCAATAACCATCACACTCATTATCGGTTCATTGGTTGTATATAAACAAATGCGTTTTGTGAGCAGTCAAAATTTGGGAATGAACCTTTCTCAAATACTGGTGATAAAGCCTCCCATACTAACGGGATGGGATTCAACTTTTATCAGCAAAGAAAATTTCTTTAAAAATGAATTGGATCAATTGCCGCATGTAAAAGGTACCTCTGTAATTGACAGAACGCCCGGTGTAGAAATGGCAAGAGCATTTGATGTGCATAGAACCGGCGTAAATACAGAGAATAAATTGTCTATGCGTCATGCAAGTATCGATGCTGATTTTGTAAATGTGTTCGGCATAAAAATACGCGCAGGAAGAAACTTTGTTAATACAGATTTTAATGCTGACTGGAACAAAATCCACAATATTATCCTGAATGATGATGCAGTAAAACAATTGGGTTTTAAGTCGGATAATGACGCTATCGGGAAAACGATTAGTTTATTTAACAGGAACTGGGATGTTGTTGGAGTGATGAATGACTTTCATCAAAAATCATTGCGCTATCCAATTGAGCCGACTTTATTTTTACCCGGCTATGGCACCAACAATCCGATATGCATAAAAGTGGATCCGAAAGATCTTCCATCAACGATTAATGCAATCAAAGCAAAGTATGCATCTTTCTTTCCCGGTAATTATTTTGATTATTATTTTTTAGATGATCATTTTAACCAGCAATATGCCGATGACCAATTGTTTGGAAAAGTATTTGCCATGTTTTCAGCGTTTGCCATTTTTATTGCCTGCCTGGGTTTGCTGGGTTTATCGCTCTTTGCAACTGCACAACGCACAAAAGAAATTGGTGTGCGCAAAGTGCTCGGCGCATCAGCATCAAACATTGTTTTATTGCTTTCAAAAGATTTTATCAAGCTTGTTTTCATTGCCTTCGTAATTGCATCCCCTCTTGCCTGGTTTATTATGCACAACTGGTTAAATGTTTTTGCTTATCGTATCAGCATCAGTTGGGAGTTGTTTGCTGCCAGCGGACTTATTGCTATTGTTATTGCGCTTGCAACAATTAGCTTCCAGGCGATCAAAGCAGCGATTGCCAATCCTGTGAAGAGTTTGAGAAGCGAATAATCAGTTTGACAAGAGGCATTTGAAAAATTTGTGAATGAAGAATCAGAGATCACAAAATCATACATCAGTAAACGAACTTTTATGTTTAAAAACTATTTCAAAACAGCCTGGCGAAATCTTATTAAAAATAAAGTTTCGTCTTTTATAAATATTATCGGATTATCGGTTGGTTTGGCGACAAGCATCATCATCATGCTTGTTGTGGTAAATGAATTTAGTTATAACAAATTCAACACTAACCTAAAAGATATTTACCTGTTGATGAAGAATCAAAAACAGGCTGATGGTATATCGACCGGCGATGCCACTGCGGGACCAATGGCTGCAACGTTTCGCAATGAAATGCCTGAAACCAAATATGCATCCCGGGTTGCTTATTTTGACAACCAGGTAATCAATGCTGATAATAAAGTGCTTTACGAATCCGGCATTTATGCAGAACCGGATATTTTTAATATCATGACCTTTCCCGCAATTGAAGGAAATCCTGTAACTGCTTTACAGAATCCAAACTCAATTGTAATTACAGAATCGACGGCAAAAAAATTATTCGGTAATAAAAATGCCATGGGCAAGGTTATTATACTTAACGCTAAAAACAGTTTTAAAGTTGGTGCCATAGTTCGTGATATTCCATCCAACAGTACGATCAAATTTGATATGGTATTTCCTTTTAGTTTTTATGCACAAGAAAATGACTGGTTAAATAAATGGGATGATAACCGGATTCAAACGTGGGTTCAGCTTAAGCCTTCATCCAATCTTTCATTACTAGATAATAAGCTCACGAAATTGCTGCAAACGCGTTCAAACGATAAAACGGTTTCCCTGTTTTTGTACCCGTTGACCGATTTAAAGTTGTATGGAAGATTTAACAACGGAAAGCCGGACGGCGGAGATATAGATATTGTTATCCTGCTGATTTGTCTGGGTGTTTTTGTAACATTAATCGCGTGCATCAATTTTATGAATATTGCTACAGCACGTTCTGAAAGCAGATCCCGTGAAGTGGGTGTAAGAAAAGTTTTAGGCGCTTCCAAACAAAATATTATTTACCAGTTTATGAGCGAAGCCATGCTGATAACTTTTATTGCGCTTGCACTAGGAATGTTCCTGGCAGATATTGCGTTGCCGGTATTTAACCAGTTTCCGAACGAAAACATTTCATTTCATTTTTTTGACTACAGGATTTGGCTGTTGCTTATTTCGATAGGTTTAATTACCGGTTTTATAGCAGGCAGTTATCCTGCATTCTTTCTAAGTCGCTTTAAAACAATAAAAGTTTTAAAAGGAACAACACTAAGCGAAAAAAGAGGAGCGGGATTAAGAAAAGTATTAGTAACGGTTCAGTTCATCATTTCCATCTTTTTGATAATCGGAACAATAGTTATTTATAAACAAATAAGTTATGTGAAAGACAGACCTGTTGGCTATGACCAGGAAAACCTTATTGACATTTCTGCGACCGGGGACTTACCTGCTCACTTCGATATTTTTAAAAATGAATTATCAAAAATTCCCCATGTTGTAAATGTGGCTGCCGGCGATGATAACGTAGTGCAGTTTGGCGGCGCCATAACAGGAATGGATTATCCAGGCAAAACTCCGGGCCAGGAAATTTCGGTGATTGTAAGTTCTGTGAGTTATGACTGGACTAAAACCATGGGCATAAAAATGTTGGAAGGCAGAGACTTTAATCCTGCTTTTGCAACCGATACAAATGCCTGTATCATTAATGACGCGGCTGTGAAAAAAATGGGGTTGAAAGAACCCGTTCTTGGCGATAAAATTAATGGGCAAACTTTAATAGGTGTCTATCAGGATTTTGTTTATAATAATCCTTCGGGCGTTATCGCGCCAATGCTTATTTCGCTAAAAACAAGCGGTTTCGCGCACTTTTTTATCCGCATTCAAAATGATAATCACTGGAGACAAACACTTACTCAAATTGAAAAAGTAACAAAACAGATCAATCCAAACTTTCCCTTTGATTATTCTTTTTTAAAAGCAAATTACCAGGAAAGGTTTCAGGAATGGAATTCACTGGCGTTTATGGCGATATTGTTTGGATGCATGGCAATTTTAATTGCGTCCTTAGGTTTGTTTGGTTTATCATCTTTTGTTGCAGAACAGCGTGGTAAAGAAATGAGTATCCGCAAAGTATTTGGTGCATCTGCAAAAAGTATCTGGATGCTGCTTTCAGGAGAATTTTTAAAACCTGTATTTATTGCATTGCTGATTGTAATTCCTGCTTCCATATGGGCAGCTTCTTCTTTCCTTTCCAATATAACATATCATACCGGATTAAGCTGGTGGATGTTTGCCTTTGCTGGTTTCATAACGCTCTTTATTGCAATTGCCACAATCAGTTTCCAGGCTATAAAAGCAGCAATTGCCAATCCGGTGAAGAGTTTGAGAACGGAATAATTATGAATGTGAAAATGAGGAAACAGGAAAATATAGCTATAACAGGAATAGGTACACGAAATAGTTTGAAATAACAATTCAAATTATTTGTGGCTTTACTGGAAATAAAACTGAAGTCACTAGTCAGGGCGCATCAACAAATCAAACATCATAAATTAACTTTTATGTTTGCAAATTATTTTAAAACCGCATGGCGAAACCTGGTACGTAATCCCAGGATTTCCTTCATTAATGTCGGCGGCCTTGCTATAGGTATTGCATGCGCAATCATCTTATATCTTTTTGCAAAGAGTGAATTTGGTTACGATACCTTTTATCCAAATGCGGATCGCATCTACAGGTTATATACTCATATTGATCTTAACGGTGTGGCATCTAACAGCGCAAAGAGCAGCCCTCCCGTTGCGCAGATAATCAGAACACAGTTTCCTGAGGTAAAAGCAAACACACTATTTGGTTATGAGGGTAGCTATAATATGCGGTATAAAGACAAGGCTTTTCGCGAAAACCTTGTTTATACTGCAGATTCTAATTACTTCAGGGTATTTGAGGATCAACTGCTGAAAGGCAATGCTGCCACTGCACTATCAGCGCCCTACCAGTTGGTAATGACTGCATCTGCTGCCAAAAGATATTTTGGTAATGAAGACCCGGTTGGTAAACAATTGCTGGTAGATACTTCGTCCTTCATTGTATCGGCTGTAATGAAGGATTTTCCTGAAAATGCTCACTTCAATGCTGATATGTTCATTTCCATGAGTACGCTTCATGGCAGAGATGATGATAAATGGCTTGCCTTGTACTACGCTAATTTTATCATGCTGAAGAAAGACGCTGATCCAAACGCTGTTGAGCAAAGACTAAAATCTATTGTTGATAAAAGGGCAGGTCCACAAATAGAAAAACTGCTCAATGTACCATACAATAATTCTAAAGCAAATGCAAATGCTTTTGAACTGAAACTGCAACCGCTTACCAGCATTTACCTGTACTCGAAAGAAAAGTATGGCGTTGATCCCAATACGGAATGGGGAAATTCACGCATCGGTAACATTTTATATGTGCGCATTTTTATTGCCACGGCTTTATTTATATTGCTGATAGCTGTTTTTAATTTCATGAATATTGCAACAGCAAGAAGTGAAAAAAGAGCAAGGGAAACAGGTATCCGCAAAACGCTGGGCTCACGCAGGTGGCAGCTAATGATACAGTATTACATAGAGGCTATATTAACCACCGCTATTGCCGTGGTTGCAGCGGTTATCATTGTACAAATCGCATTGCCCTGGTTCAATCAACTCACAGGCAAAACAACAGCACTTAATTTCTTTGATAATGCCTTTACCGTTCCGTTGCTGCTGGCATTTACCATTTTTGTTGGCCTGCTTGCGGGCAGCTATCCTGCCATTTTTCTTTCAGCCTTTCGGCCGATAGAAACATTAAAAGGATTGACGCGAAAAAGTAAGGCATCGTTGCGCAGCGTGCTTGTTGTAAGCCAGTTTGCAATAAGTATAGCACTGATCATTGGTATGATGGCTGTGAAAACACAACTCCGTTTCATGGAGCACAAGGACCTTGGTATTAAATCGCAGCAATTGATTACGATCATTAACGGAACATCGCTTGGCAACAAGCTGCAGGCATTCAGGCAGGAATTACTTAAAAATGCTTCTGTTGAATCCGTTACCAATTCATCAGTCATATTTGCATCAGGCGTGCCTGAATCTGCTTACACATTCGAAAATCAGACCAACACAGATCCTGTCTTAGCAGCCTATCTTGACGTGGATCAATATTTTGTCCCAACATTTGGTATCCCCCTGAAAGAAGGCCGCTTTTTTGATGCATCAATGCCTACCGATAGCAATGCTGTAGTGATCAATGAAACAGCAGCAAGAGATTTTGCTCCTAATGCAAAGTCAATAATTGGTCATCATATTACGGTGCTTTCCAATGATTCTGTACAAAGGGTTTACCGCATCATTGGCGTAACAAAAGACTTCAATTTTGAATCGCTGCACCAGGCTGTAAAGCCACTGGTGTTACACCTTAATAAAGTACAGCAGGCATCCACTTACATCACCATCAAGTACAGGGGTGACGATGTCGCCAATGCCCGCAAATATGTTGAAGCAACATGGAACCGCTTGCAGCCGGTTGAAAAATGCAACTTCAGTTTCCTCAACGATAGAATCGATAATTTGTACAGCAGCGAAAGAAAAGTGAGTGCGTTATCAACTTTGCTGTCAGCATTGGGTGTGCTGGTGGCTTGTCTTGGTTTACTAGGACTTGCCATGTTTGTTACAGAACAACGTAAAAAAGAAATAGGTATCAGAAAAGTTTTAGGTGCAAGCATTACTGAAGTAACTGCGACTATTTCACGGCAATTTGTTTTCTGGATACTGATTGCTAACCTGGTGGCATGGCCGGTTGCATACATGGTACTGCATCGCTGGCTGCAGAACTTTGCATACCATGTTACCCCTTCGTGGTGGATGTTTGCCGGCGCCGGTGTAATAACACTTTTAATTGCATTGATAACAATAGGCACCCTATCAGTAAAAGCAGCAATGGCAAACCCGGTGAAGAGTTTGAGAACGGAATGATCGATGCCAGCCAGGTCACAGGCAAGTGAAAGAACCGTTGCCAACCCAGGATCACCAATCAAAGAAAAGTCCTTTTCATTTTATACCCTACCACGACTCACAGAAGCGTTTCATTAAGAAGCGTTCTTATCTTCCTTCCGAAAAGCTGAAATGTTTTTGCCGGTATTCAACTTAAAAAAGCGGCTAAAGTGTTCAGGATTTTCAAACCCTAATTCATAAGCAATTTCTTTGGAGGTTTTATCCGTATAATGGAGATGACGTTTCGCCTCCAGGATAATCCGGTTATGAATGATCTTTAGCGGTGACGGCTCGTGGCACATGGCGAAAAAGTTGGCAAGGGTCTTAGGCGATTTATTCAATGCAGCGGCATAAAACTTTACTTCATGTTCTTTTTTAAAATTAGCTTCCAGAAACAGGGAAAAGTTACGGATCAGATCCAGCTTTTCATAACTGAATTGATGATATGCATTTGCCTGCTTCTGGGCTATTCGCGTAATTTTTATGATCAGCCTTTTTAATAAGGAACGAAGCATTTCTCCCTGGAAATGATCTTCCACACGAATTTCTTCAGAGAAGGTTTTCTCAATTGCACATAACTCCTGCAATTCTTTTTGATTGAGACCTACAAACATTGGGTGATGAATACCATAAAATAAAAATCCTACGCAACCCACTTCCGCATCATGATCCACAATACAATAAAACTCCCGGTTGAACTGCCAGGCTACCAATGCTTTCGGGTGCTCAAAAACAAAATGCTGATTATACATTAATGGCAGAACCGAGTGGGCAGGCATGGTATATTTTACTTCATCAATGATTACCTCTTGCCGTCTCCCTTTATTAAACACAAACGTATTAATGGGTTTAAGGGAAGTATCTGTTATTCCAGCACCCTTAAACATTTCATCACCTACGTGCATGATAAACTGGCCCAGAGTTGCTTTATCGTTGTATTCCCTTAGCATCGTTTCTTAAAGAATAAATTCGTTTCTTTTGCTTTATGCATTTGTCTGCCGAAAATATACCGCCGCCGGTAAACATCAAAGAAATCAGGCCGGCAATGTACAACAGGTTGATCTCATAACCCGGTGGTCCAAACTTAGGCCCTGCCGGGGTAAGCCCGATGGTATTCACCGAGCTAAATCCATAATGCACCTGCACCATGAACATCGCCACGAGCATCGTAATGATCAACGGAATTGCAACGATGCTCACATACCATCCTGCTAATATTGCCAAGCCACCTAATAGTTCTATATACGGCACCAGCACCGCATTCATAGGGGCAAAAGGAACCCCGGTCTGCACCAGTAATTTTTCAAAACCTCCGGTTCCCCTGGTGAGTTTTGCATAGCCGTGCATTATAAATCCTATACCAATGATCAGCCTCAAAAATAATGGTGCAATATCATACCGCCTTTCAAAATTAATAAGTCCCATCTTAAAAATTATTGAATAGTCACTTTAACGATGTTAGCGATATCAGGAAGTGTGGTAAACTGGTTCGGGTTGGGCACTTCTTCAATCGGCTTGCTTTCAGTAAGTGGCGTGCCGGCAAGATTGAATTGCGTAACGCCCGCGCCCGGGAACTGGTTCACAGCAGTACCGTCGTCAAACAAGCCTACCTGTGAGGAAATATCGGCTGCCTTTGTAGCATCGATTTCACCTTTTGTAGCAAAGAACCAGTCGTTGGAGAAACCGTACATGGTAGCAATAGCAATCTTATCCCCTTTGGCAACATGAATCTCTTGTGACACGCTACTGCCCGGTTGTTCATCCATTACAGGTAGCAGTACTTTAGAACCTGTTGCCGGTAAGACGTAAACATTTTTTACCCCTTTCACCGTTTTTAAGTAATCAGCTAATCCACTTGCATCTCCCTTTTGAGCGAGTGCAGTTAATCCATGTCCTGCATCATTTTGTCCGACAGTATAAATTGGATTGGAAATGCCACTGTAAATCACGACCAATACAGGAGAGAGCGGCGTGAAAATACCCGTAATATTTTTTACATAAGAACTCAGGGCGCTGTTATTACCCATTTCAGCAATATTCGTCAATCCGTTTGCAGAAGGTTTCCCCGCAGTATAAATGGGATTGGGGTTTAGCAAATTGCCTCCGACAATATAAGATACTGCCCACACACCAGGACTAAACGGCGTTTCATTCGCGGTACCTCCTGAAATATTTTTAATCGTAAGCGTAAACATTGAATTGCCCTCATATTTTAAAGAAGCCTGCATCAGTGATGATGCGGGCAAGTACGTATTGCCCTGGGCATCTGACCCATTTACTTCGGTAATATTTTGTGCTGCAGACTCGGCGGTGCCCGGATGGCTTACAGAAGAGCCAGGATGTTGGTTGATGCGTGTGCCATTATCCCACAGTTTTATTTGGGAAGAAACATCACCTTCAACCGGGTTGCCGCTGGCGTCATAAACCTTGATGCCCGGATTTGCAGGGGCAAAAAACAGATCGTTTGACCAGCCATACATGGTAGCAAACGTGATGGCTTCACCTTTTGCTGCAGAAAAGGTAAAGGAAGATGAGGCTCCGGGGGTGATCAGTTGCCCCGGCTGTTGAAACGTCCCTGATTCCACGAGTGGCTGGGATTGCAGTACGTTTTCTATTGTGATGGTATGATCACTTGTTGCAGGCATACCAGGGTGGTCTTTACTGCATGAAACCAGTATGACCGGTATGGCTGCTGCTACCAGCAGCCATTGGGATTTTATTGTCTTTTTCATTTTTGTTTTTATTGCAAATCTGACACGATTAACCACTAAAAACAATGATAATACTTCACAAAGAAATGACGATTTTTCCCGAAGACGGGTTTGCTATATCCAAAACTATCTGCAAAGCCTGCTAATATTTTCTGCACCTTGATTCTTGTCTCTTGGTGTCGTCGGAAAGAGGGACACCTTTTAGGAAAGGTCACCTCTGGCAACTATTCATCTTCAATAGACATGTCGGAGTCGTAATAATAATCCGATTCACTTTTATGAACATCAATAAAACGTTGTTTTCCTCCAAACCATTCCAATACTTCAGATCTTTTTAGCCGGGTAGGTTTTTCAGAAAGCATAGTATGCCAGGAAGACCAGATATGTTTAGTAAAGTCTGTACACAGCTTATGCCGCTGCGCGTTTGCATGTATGTAAATAATTGCTTGTGTGAAATGAGATTCTTTAACGACCTCTACTCTTTTAAAAGGGCGCTGAAATAAGTTTCCATTCCTTTGGTGTTGCTTATTAAATGCCATTGCATAAGAATTAAAAAATCTTTTCCATTCCAGTTCCAATAAGATTTCTGTCGACGCCTCATCAGCAAGGTATTTTTTTTCAATTGGTTTCAACGATGCTGCTGTTAATGTTTTCAGGTAGCTTTTAATTACCCCTGTTGTTTTTATCCTTATTAAAAAATGAAAATGATTTGGAAGTAAATTCCAGCAAAAAGTATCAACAAAAGGGTGGACATATTTGTCATATTGTCTTAAAAAAAACAACCTGTTTTCGTCTGATCTAAAAAGTAGCTCTTTATTATTGGTTCTGTTATAAACATGGAAGATTCCTTCATCATAAAAATTACCAGTTTGTCTCGGTTTGATTTTCATTATTTTCTATTTATTGGCCCATAGGTGACAGAGGACACCTTTTGAAAAGGTGTCACCTCTGTCACCTATGTTAATAATTTCACTAATATACTCTGTTATTTCTTGGCAAACATTTTTTTTCTTCTTCTCCTTTCCGGACAGAAGTGACACTTTTTTTGAATTAAAAAGAAGCGATGCACCGGCGGCGTATTGTGGGAAAGAGATGACACCTTTTTGAAAAGGTGTCATCTCTGGAAGTTTTCACACCAACCGTCGCTGGAGTAACGATCCCCCAAACGCCCGATAAAATCACTCACAAAAACCGATAAAACAATCCTTCCATTATTTTTCTTAAAACATCTAACACCACCTTCCATATACCTCCGGGCTACCTACTACCTACCTGAGAGCAACAAACTGTTTTATTAGTACGTTAATTAACGCAGAGGTAACGCATCGGGACGCTCGCAGGTAGGAAGCGTTCAGCCTGCAGGTATATAGAAAACGGTAAACAACTAAATCAAAAGATCATGGTAAAAGTGAGGGATGTATTTGTAAGCGACAGCCTGCCCAAGATAAAGCAGTGTGTTCTTCCCTTTGATGTGGCTCATTATGAAGGTTCGGGATGGTTGCGGGTTTCTTTATTTCAGGGTATTTTACATTTTCATTTATTACAGTAAACGGATATTTGAGGAGAATTTGCGTTTGCCCGGAATCCAGGGAGCTTTATAATCCAATATCTAAGTAAGCCTCAACCACGAAGCTTGTGGAAAAGGTGTCGCCTTTCCGTAACTGACCTCTCACGGGATCACTATTTATCGGAGCAGCAAAGGATGCAAACATGCTGTATGCAGGTTGCGCCATACACGGTTTATTTGTGAGGAAGGATCGGAGGCTATCAATCCGCAGAAAGGAAATAGCTCATCCACTGCTTGCCTTGAAGCCGCTGCCAAATGCCTGCTTGCCTGGCTTACGTTTTTCAGGGTATTGGTATCAAAATGTTTATTCTTATCCCATTCGTCCCATGAGCTTTGGAGCGTTTGGTAAAAGCGATCCCTCGCTTCCTGTTGTTCGTTGCGCGCAGCTTCATGCCGGAGAAAAAGGGAATGGCGGCGATCGTCGGTAAAATGATCGCCTGTTTTTCTTTCTTTAAGGTTCTGCTCAAACAAATCCATAAAATGAATGGCCATGCCTGAAATATTCACCGCGAGCGTGCTTTCTGCAAACTGCAAAAACGGGTATTGATAAATCTTATCCGGCAGTACCGCTTTATTTTCGACAATTTCAAAGAGCCTGTTTTTATTGACTCTTAACCGGTTTACTTCAAAACGATTGCTCGAGGTGGCAACCATGCCCATTCCTTTCCAGTCATCAGTAATGAATACTTCACTTCGCAAAAAAATAAACGCTGCTACCACTGGCGTGCCGTCTTCATGCTGAAGAAAGTGTCCATCTTTTTCTACCTGGCAATTCGCGGTAAAGGCGGTGGCATGGGCAGCCCCGGTAGCATATTGCCAGCTTCCCGAAATCTCAAATTCGTCATTGTTGATGATTGTGGCAATCCCTGAGGGACGTCCACTTCCTGCAAAACATACTTTTTCAGAGCTGAACAAAGTGGCGGCTATGCCTGGCTGAAGGAAACCAATGAACCAGTTGGCGCCGCTACAAAGCGTAACAGTCCAACCCACGCTGCCATCTGTCCATGCCAGCGCTTCTTCTATCCTTAATCCTTGGGGAAGCGGTAAATCAAGGCCTCCATATCTGTCCGGTACATACAAATTAAACCACCTGTTGTGATAAATGAGCGCAAGTTGTTCGGGATGTAAACACCGCATTTGTTCTGCTTCAGCAACATATCGGCGGATCACATTCACTGATTGGGAATCAATAAAAGTTGAAGGATGGGGAACCGGGTTCATATTAATTCGTTTGAGGTCAGCAAAGTGGTTTCTTTTTTTACCAGTTTTTTCCATTGAAAGTAGCCCTGCACGGCTACAACAAAAAGAAAAATGGTAAGCGCCGCATATAAAGGCAGGTGTTTATAAAATAATAATGGAATCGCTACGGCATTAGAAATGTTCAACAGGATCCAGTTTTCTACTTTGCGTTTTGCGAGCAGCCACATACCGGCCCACGCGGTAGCGCTAACAAATGCATCACACAAAGGAACGGTTGACGGCGTGAAATTTTTCAGGGTTAAATATAAAACAATGAAGCCGCCGGCAACAATGGCCGCGACAGTTTGCCACTCTTTTTTATCGGTAAACGTAATGGGAACGGGCGGCTTATCTTTCTTTTTTACCCAATACCACCAGCCGTAAATACTCATGACGATATAATAGCCGTTCAACAGTGATTCAGCATACAAACCGGAGATGATGAAAAGATAGACAGAAAGTAAGGTAGCGATAATTCCTGCGGGATAGAGGGTCACTTTATTGGCGCGGGCTAGTAATACTTCTGCTACGCTAAAACCAACGGCCAGCCATTCAATCCAGCTCGTTTGCGCAACTTGCTGCAGAAATAAGTGGATCCAGGATTCCAGGAGCATTGAAGATTTCTTTTAAATAAATAATCAGCCGGGATACATTAATAAAAGAATTGAGATTGAATGCGCTTTCCTACGCCGGTATTACCCGGATCAGGTTTCTGAAAGAAAAAGTTTCTCTCAACGGGTATAATCTCAGCCCTTCTTTCAGCAGAATAAAAGAACCTAATCATTCTGCAAGGCACCCCATAATTGCTGCAAATATAGGAGAACAAAAGTTGACAGACTTTGAGATTGGTGAATGATTACTGGCTTGTCCCGTGGTCGGTGTCCTGCCGGCCGTCTCTGTTTCCGCATTTAACCAAATTGTATATCTTTCCTAAGAAAATGGTTTCACCTCATTAGGCCGTGTTCGGTGTCCTCACTGACCGTCTCCCCGTTATGGCAGTAACCAAAAAGAATAGGAAAGAGTTTTCGAAAAATGGTTTTCAAAAATTTACAGCTAAATCGTTAGTCGCCAAAATGCAGCGAAATCATCATGAGTTAAAAAACTATGAGGTGGGGCATCATACAGAAAGTATAATATCTGGTTAAGAGATCCATTAGCCGTGCAGCATTCAATAAGGAAATGGCAGAAGAGAAACCTGATTATGTCCATGATAACCCGTTACAATCTCGTTGGTATTTGTGTAAGGTACCGGATGAATATCGTTTTTCATCCACCGCTTTTACTTAAGCGGGAGAGATGAATTTAATTTAGTGACAAATATTCTGAATGCATTTTGATGTTCCGTGGACTGGTCGGTAAGGACACCGACCGTGGAATAGGATTGGTCGGTGAGGAGTAACAGTCATAGAATAAAAAGCGTCTTATTTTCTGCCCCACTGCTTCAGCTACTTTTGAAAAGTTTATTTCTTAACCGACGAATAAGTAAAGGCGTTCTTGCTCCACTTCTTATCGTAATAGCAGCAATTTGTCTATAATGATCAGAGCCTTGATATTGAAAAATATTGTGAGAGAATCACCGACTGCCGCAGTCTACATTTCAGCCATTATTCAGCTCATCGTTATTCAAACAACATTCTTTTTTTGAGTAAACCTACCCCATATCTACGCCGACATGATGTGTTTGCACGAGCGTCCATCCCAGAAATCCTGCAACAATTGTTAAGACAAATCCAGCTCCCGTTAAAATCAACGAAATACCTACAGAAGGATTAGAATCACTCCATTTACCTTTCAATATCCAAAGATTTAGAGCAAACAACAGCAAGGCTATTACGTTACAAATCAAATGAAATACGCCTGTTTTCTTTGCTTTGGAATTTGATGGGATAGATAACCAGTCTACAAAACCTGGAATCGCGGCCAGAACAGCCATAATAACGCCTGCAACATTAGCAACATAACCGGTTTTAAACCAAAAAATGTCATAATTGCTATTGAATGTAATAAAACTTGCTAACGCTGCTGTATAAAAAGCTACAGGAAAAGCGATCAGCATTGGATGGATAGGATGTCCAAGGATTTTGATTTTGCTATACATTTTAAGGGAATTTTTAATATTATTACAATAAAATTGTATCAAAATACTTGCCACAATTATTTAATATATAGGATACCCATCAGCGGATAATAATACCCGGAAATCGCAGAATCGATTTCCCAATTCACCATGAATTCCAGTGGAAATCACAAAGCAAATGCTAATTTAACGTCAATTGTTACACGTGAAGAGCGGAAAGGTTTTCAAACGCGTTTGAACGCACTTGATACAGAGTTAACCTTTTACACGCTAATTTTCATTAGCCAACCTTTTCAGAAATATTGCCGATGTATATTGAATAAACGCACCTAAAAAGAAAGTTAGCATGGGAGATGAGATTATCGCACGTTCTTCATTATCCGAGGAGGAGATTATTAATAAAATAATCAATGGTGAATCAGCTTTGTTCAAGCACTTAATTAGTAAGTATGATCCTTTGCTGTATAAAATTGCAAGCCGATATGGCTTTAACAAACAGACCGCCCAGGATGTTTTGCAGGACACACATCTTGCTGTTTATTGCAGCCTGAGCGGGTTTAAATTCAAATCTACATTTAAGACCTGGCTATCTAAAATCATGATTCATAAGTGCCTTTACAAACTGAAATATGGTTACAAAAAGTATGAAGAATGTTATTGTCTGATAGACCAAACACTTTCGTGCAGACATGTTTGTAAGGAATTTGAAAATGTAGAAAATATTCTTTTGGAAAAAGAGCTTAAGAATTTGTTGCAAAAAACGGTCAACCAGTTACCCCCTCATTATAAAAGGGTTTTTACACTTCGCCAAATAGAAGAATACTCTGTAGCAGAAACCGCAAGCCTCTTGAATATTTCCGAAATCAATGTAAGAGTAAGATTAAGTAGAGCGAAAATAGTGTTACAAAAGAAGCTGAAATATCTCTATTCTCACGAAGTTAATCTCCCGGAAAAAAATACCGAAAATATTTAGGAGAGATTGTAACATTTCAGGCAGCCGGCAAATCTGTTAGTAAACACCTTCCGCATCTTTTACCGTTAATAAAATGAAGCAGCTAATCAGATCGCCAACTTTATTGTGTTACAAATTCCTATTACTGCGATTTGTGAGAATAAAAGCCAAAACGTTCCTCCTGTTTTAAGAGAACGTTTACGCAATCTCTCTAAAGAGGTAAGTTTTTATTTCTAATCTTTAAAATCAATTTTATGCTGGATAATTTAAAAAGATTACGGCTAAATAGAGTTTTCTTTGCAGTTGTAGTCACATCTTTATTTCTATTCTTATTAAATGGATGTTCAAAACCGGGCACTAATGTTCACCCAACCAGCGCAAAAGATCTTGACTTGCAGCTGGTAACCGATAATCTTGTTTCACCGGTCACTCTTATGGAGGCGCCTGACGGTTCACACCGGCTTTTTGTGGTAGACCAGGCGGGGCAAATTTGGATTATAGATGGTAACGGACAGAAACTGGCGCAACCATTTATTGACATAAGCAGCAAATTAGTAAATCTTGCTCCTTCTTACGATGAAAGGGGTTTGCTTGGCCTTGCTTTCCATCCAAAATTCAAAGAAAACGGCAAGTTTTATTTATTTTACACGGCTCCCCCACCTCCCGGAGGACCAACCCATGATGCAGGAAATACGGGGCTTCCGCTAACCTGGGACAATACGACCACTATTTCAGAATTTAGGGTTTCAGCTTCCAATCCCAATATGGCTGATATCAGTTCTGAAAGATTTATTCTTCAGCAACCACATCCCCAATCCAATCATAATGGTGGTACATTAGCCTTTGGACGCGATGGTTATCTTTATATTTCCATTGGTGACGGCGGCAATAAAAATGATATAGGTCCGGGACACGTGGAGGATTGGTATGCTGCAAATGCAGGTGGAAACGGTCAGGATATTGAACAGAATTTGTTGGGAAACATTTTGCGGATTGATGTCAATAGTACCGGTAACGGTAAAAATTATGCAATCCCGCAGGACAATCCTTTTGTAAACAAACGAGGCCTTGATGAAATTTATGCCTACGGATTTCGAAACCCTTACCGGTTCTCTTTTGATATGGGTGGATCCGGCCGATTATTTGTAGGCGATGCCGGACAAAGCTTGTATGAAGAAGTTGATGTCGTAGAAAAAGGAGGAAATTATGGGTGGAATGTAAAAGAAGGTACTCATTGCTTCAATGCTGCAAATGAACTTTCTGAACTCGGTAGTTGTCCCGCTATAGATGCTTTTGGCAATCCGTTAATTGATCCCGTTATTGAAGCCAATAATCATGATAACCCTGCGGGAGGACATTTTGTAACAGTTATTGGTGGAAATGTTTATAGGGGCCACGATATTCCAGACTTAGAGGGAAAATATGTTTTTGGTAATTTCTCAAGAGACGAAGACCAGGCAGAAGGGGAATTATATGTGAGCAATCCATCTGGCCCGGGGTTGTGGTCTTATGAAAAACTGACACTGAAAAGTTTTCCTGAAACACTGGAGCAATTCGTAAAGGGCTTTGGACAGGATTTGAGCGGAGAAATTTATGTAGCTACTTCAATGCAATTAGGACCAACAGGAAATACAGGAAAGATTTATAAGTTAGTGGCGGTGAAAAAATATGTTCATTAAGATAAACAATGGTTGATCCTTATCCATTAGGGCTGCAACATACCGGCCCCCGGTAATGGAGTCAACTCTTACCTAAGGCCAGAAAAATTAAAAAGCTGTCATGTTATTGACGGCTTTTTTTATGTGGCTTAGGTAGCAGGAAATTCTTGAAGGTTGCCGGATTGTGGATCAGGTGGGAACTTTATTCTTTGAATTCGTCTACATTTATCTTTTAATAACCACATCTGCCATTAGGCGGGTTGATAAAAAGTTTATTTAACAGCTAGCTCTTGATAAATAGGCAATCGTGGCTCGTTTATTGGGGCTATTATGTTCTATCTAATTCCCCCCGATTAAGCTTTGCCGGGCTGCTGCAAAAAATTCAATAACTATTCATTAAACAAGGTTGTTCATTAACTAAATAAATTAAAATGAAAAAAATGTTCTTTCTGCCAGTGCTGCTGTTTATCGCAATCGCACCTGTGTTCTCACAAACTTATAAGACAGCCTCAGATACGCCGGCGCTTAATAAAGAGTATGCTAAGGTAACCAGTAATATTGCAGACCTTACCGCGAGGCTTGACAAGGCGCAGAATGATCTGGCAAAATATACCAGTAAGTCTGATAAAGCCACCTCTGATGCGAAAAGTACCGCTTCATCATCTGCTGATAAAGCCTCCGACGCTACTAACGGAAGCGTAAAAGATGCGAGGATGGCAAAAAAGGAAGCGAGACGATCACTGAAAGATGCAAAAAATTCAAGAAAAGCCGGTAATAATCTTGATGATCAGAATAAAAAGATAAGACAGCTTACAGCGGACCTGGGGAAAAATCAGGCCAGGCTAAGCGAACTTGATTCCATGCGTGCTAAAATTAACCAGCAGTAAATTATTTTCAAATAGCCTGCCCCAAGCAAAGCTGTTTGATTCTGAGGATGTCGGCCTAAAACTGTATGCTGTAAGTTGTCCGTTCGTTTATTTATAAGTTTCCTGCAAAACTATGTCAATGATGATTTGCTGAAATAAATCAGGTTCAGTAAAAGGAACGGTATGTGCTGACCTCTCAAACCAATAAAAATGCTTGTTTTTTGCTTTGAGTTGTTGGTAATAGCTATATGTCAGTTCGTGATTTGTTTGATAATCATTCCTCCCCACAAAGAAATACACAGGACATTGAAGAGACTGAACTTCTTCCGGAAAATTAATTTTAGATGCCTCATTCCCCAACTTAAACAGTGAATTAGGGTATGTTGAAAAATATTGTTTCAATACAGAATCGGGTACAGGGTTATTGGTGAAGTGAAACAACCATTTACGTTGATAGTACAATTCATCTGTGTTTTCAAAAGGAATCCTGACAAGTGACAATTCTTGAAGGGCGGTTTGATTTTTTGCTGTTGCCGGCTGTTCCTTCAACCTTTGCAGCAATAGCTGTTCACTCTTCTCCTGATCTACCATCTGGCTTACAGCGACGTAAGCATATAAAAGGTTGGGGTATTGCTGAGCCATTTTTAACCCCAACACGGTTCCCCATGAAAAGCCAACCAAATATAGGAACCTCTAAAAACTCAAACTATATCATGAATATTCATAGTAACAATGCGTTAGTGACTCATAATGAAACCTCAACGACGCCTTCAGGTGTTGTTAGTAATACCTTTGAAGTGCGCATGGTTGAAAAGGTAAATAATGACTGGAAGCTTACCGGACAAATTATACAGGTACTTTAATTATTTACGTCCATCGATTTGTTGTCGATTTCGTCACTTGGTCGTGTCGTCACCGAACATCTCCCTCTGTCCTCCCCGACCGTCTCCCTTTCCGCATTTAACCCGTTACAATCCCATTGGAATTTGTGTGAGCTATCAGACGAGTATCGCTTTTTATCCGCCGCTTTTTACTTAACCGGGAGAAATGCATTTAATTTAGTCACAAATATTATGAATGAATTTTAATGTTCTGTCAACTGGTCGGTGAGGACACGCTGGAATAAATATCTACATCATTACCGACACATTTTGGAGAGATTTTCCAACCTCTAACCGGTAGGTGACGACATCGACCAGAGAGGAAAAAAAACATCTATTGGCATATTTGTTGACCTTGTGTTTTCAGGCAATATAATTGCGGAAAGGGTTTCATGGCAGAACGACCGAAAAATAAAAGCCGGTGTTTATAAGCCTTATTCATTTTTTAAAATAATCTATCATGGCAGAAAAAAATCAGGATAAGAAGGCAGGCGACAAAAACGATAAAATAGAACAGCACAAAAAATCGAAAGCAGCCAGCAAGGCAAAAAGCAAAAAGGTTGGTTCCATTAAGAACGGCGACAAAACCGGCACAGAGCATGATGACCGCAATGATCCTACAGGCAATGCACACTTAGCTGGTTATTTTTTATATTTCTGCTGCTGGTCTTTCTAACATCGAAAGCCAGTTTAGAGTGGTAACCAATCAGGAACTATACCAGATGAACATTATTGTTGAAAAAGGAATTTTATAGTAAACGTAAAGAAGAAATCGCTTTATTCCTTTGCTTACTGAAAGGATCACTGTAAGGATGCATCACTTTTTATTTTAGGGAGAAATCTTAAATAATTGTTTATTTCCTCATCATCCCGTGGTTTTCGTGGAATCTTCGAAAGCACAGAAACAGCAGATTGCTTCGTGCCTCCCAATGACGACAACATGAACAAGGAGATTGCTTCCTGCCTCGCAATGACGGCTAAAGCCTGACGATAGACATTTCCTGAAATAAGAGAACTAATGTCAAGCAACAATGCCACACGATACGAACATTCGCGGAAATGAAAGAACTAAAGTTGATTCGTCATTGTGAGAAAACCCTGGAGTAAATCCATTCATTTTAGATGAAGCTTAAAGGGGTTTTCGTGGCAATCTTCTAAAGCACACAAGCAGCAGATTGCTTCGTGCCTCACAATGACGACAACATGAACAAGGAGATTGCTTCGTGCCGCGGAATCACGGCTAAAGCCTGATCATAGACCATTTCCTGAAATAAGAGAACTAATGTCAAGCAACAATGCCACACGATACGAACATTCGCGGAAATGAAAGAACTAAAGTTGATTCGTCATTGTGAGAAAACCCTGGAGTAAATCCATTCATTTTAGATGAAGCTTAAAGGGGTTTTCGTGGAATATTCTAAAGCACAGAAACAGCAGATTGCTTCGTGCCTCCCAATGACGACAACATGAACAAGGAGATTGCTTCGTGCCTCGCAATGACGGCTAAAGCCTGATCATAGACCATTTCCTGAAATAAGAGAACTAATGTCAAGCAACAAAGCCACCCGATACGAACATTTGCGGAAATGAAAGAACTAAAGTTGATTCGTCATTGCGAGAAAACCCTGGAGTAAATCCATTCATTTTAGATGAAGCTTAAAGGGGTTTTCGTGGCAATCTTCTAAAGCACACAAACAGCAGATTGCTTCGTGCCTCGCAATGACAAAAATGAACAAGGAGATTGATTCGTGGCTCGCAATGACGCCTAAAGCCTGATCATCGACCATTTCCTGAAATAAGAGAACTAATCTCAATGGCAACAAAGCCACCCGATACGAACATTTGCGGAAATGAAAGAACTAAAAAATTAGAATTCTCAAAATAAGAATCCTTTATATTTATTGGTTTACTGCGCTACTTACCAAATATGAATCCTGTCCTTCGGTGGTAAATACATTGAATCGCCGGGCTGCACATTGAAAGCCTTATAAAAAGGATTTGTATTCATCAGCGGGCCATTTACACGCCAGATAGGTGGTGAGTGCGGATTGTTATTTATCCAGTAGCGCAGGAATTGGTCTTTCATTTTTACCCGCCATATTTTTGCTATAGAAATAAAGAACCGCTGATCCGGTGTATAGGTGCCGTCAACCTTCGTGGTGTCGTGTCCTTCTTTGGTCATTTTAAAAGCATCATACGCAATGGATACGCCGCCAATATCGGCAGCATTTTCGCCAACCGTCATCGCGCCTTTCACATGCAGGCTATCCAATACAATAAAAGTATTATACAGGTCAATTACCTGCTGTGTTTTTGCTTTGAACTTGCCATAATCATCTTTGGTCCACCAGTCTTTCACGTTTCCATACTTATCAAACTGTGCGCCCTGGTCATCAAAAGTATGGGTCATTTCATGGCCTATTACCATGCCGATACCTCCGTAGTTGAGGGCATCATCTGCATCGTTATCAAAATAGGGAGGCTGAAGGATGGCAGCAGGAAAAACAATTTCGTTAGCAGAAGGATTGTTATAAGCAGTTACGGTTGAAGGCGTAGTGTACCATTCCGAGCGATCTACCGGTTTGTTCAATTTTGCCAGGTCATATTGATAATTACCGACAGATGCCGATACTACATTCTGAAAGAAGTTGCCTTTTACGATGGTTACGTGGCTGTAATCTCTCCACTTATCAGGATATCCTATTTTCTTCGTCATGGCAAAAAGTTTTTCTTTTGCTTTTTGTTTGGTGCTGTCGCTCATCCAGTCCAGGTTATCTATTCTCGCTGCCAACGCCTTCTGTAAATTATTAACGAGCTCGAGAGCCCGCTTTTTAGCGGCTTCCGGAAAATATTTTTTTACATACAACTGGCCAAGCGCCTGACCTAATAACTGATCCACGTTCCCCGCCATCATTTCGCCACGCGATTTTTGCTCTGTCTGCCCTGTTAATACTTTATTGAATTCAAAGGATGCATCCACAAAAGGTTTGCTCAGCACGCCGGCGTAGTTGTGCATTGAATGCGCCTGCAGGTAAATTTTCCACTCGTTGATGGGGATAGATTGTAAAAGGGCATTCAGTTTATCATAATAGGCAGGTTGGCCTACATCAATAGAATCTGTTTTTGCACCGAGGCCGTTCAATACATTCACCCAGCCGATGTTGGGTTGGCGCGTGGCAAGTGCTGCCACAGCAATCTTATTGTAATTCGCATTTACATCGCGCATTTCAACTCTCGTTTTATGCGAAGAAGCAATTTGTTTTTCTATATTGTAAACAATAGCCGCCTTTTTGGTTGCCAATGTCGTGTCGCTGCCTGTAAGATGAAAGAGCGTGGCGAGATACGTTTTGTACGCCTGCTGAATGCCGATGCCTGGCAGATCTGTTTTGAAATAATAATCCCGGTCGGGCAGGCCAATACCTGTTTGATAAATATGTGCAATATTAAGATTGCTGTTTTTATTATCGGGGCCCACATAAAAGCCTAAAATAGAATTATTCCCAAGAGTTGCTTCGCGGGCTACAAACTTCATTAAGGAGGCAGGATCTGTGATGCTGTTGATGCCGGCGAGCAAGCCTTTGACAGGATCAAAACCCAATTGGTTGATCCTGTTGGTATCCATCCCTGAGGCATAAAAATCTCCGATCTTTTGTTCAATGCTTCCGGGCTTGTTATCCGCAGTGGATACACTATCCAATATGGCCTGCAACCGAAGGCGTTGTGGATAATTCATGAACATGTAAGCGCCCACACCGGACTGCGATGGCGGTATTTGCACGGTATCAAGCCATTTGCGGTTTACATACATAAAAAAATTATCACCGGGATTAATAGAAGAATCAATACCGGTTATTGCCATAATATTTTTTGAGGGAGCGGGATTGTTCCCGCATGCTGCCAACAAGAATAATGAAGCAAAAAGAAAGAGTAACCTTTTTGTGGACATATGATTAATGCAGGTTGAATTATTAATTAAATAAAAACCATTCGTGTGTAAAAATATTGAATTCTTATTTGCAAAAATAAATTACCCCCGTTATAGGTTTTTTGAGAACCACAATCCATTCAAACCCATATGCTTTTTGAAACCTTATAGGTTGACAAATATTATGAATGCATTTTGATGTTCCGGAATGGTCGGTGAAGACACCGAGCATGGAAAAAGACATCGGCCACGGAATAAATGTTCAGTCAACTGGGTGAGGACACCGACCATGGAATATTTTTTTATAACCCCTTCTCATTACAATACAACGCGTCCTTCTTCATCGGAAAATTCGTTGTGTTCGCACCATCACTCACTTTTAACTAATGAGCCACTTTTATATAACCCCATCCGTCACGCTCTTTTGAAATGATTTCATAGATGCCATCGGGCACTACCTGCACACCGGGCAGCAACTGGCTTTCGTCAACGTTTTGTCTTTTCATCGCCAGAGCGCACACTTTGATGGATACATCTTTCTTTGACAACAAATCGTGGATTTCGGCGGATTGAGAAGATACATCTTTTCTGATAAGGCCGAGGCCCTGTCCGTAGACCACCGCTTCTACCTGTGCATCCGGGTTGCCTTCTTTGATGAGTTTCATTTCGTGAAGAAGAGATTGCTGGTTTAAAGAATCTTTGCTGGTGAGGTCAAAAACCACTTTATAATCTTTGTTTTGCGCAGCTGAAAAGCCGGTAAGTAAGGTAATCATACTTACTATTAAAATTATTTTTTTCATGATGTGCGATTTTTAAAATGAAGTGTAAACGATTTGAATTTTTTATGATGATTTAGAATATGTGTTTTTATGTGATTGCTGAACCGGCAAAAAGGGCCCGTATTTATGCTGGTTTACAGAAAAGCTGTCCGGATAAGGCCCGAAAGGATAATCCACCGGCTTTGAAGATATATCCGGATAATCCATGCTTACATTTTTAGACGGCCGTGGTCGTGAATTTACAAAGGCTGCCACATCCCACGCCTGCTCCAGAGTGAGCTGCGGTTTTGTAAACGTGGCTCCAAATGGCATATTATTTTTTATGTAGCCGGCAAATTTCGAAAGCTGGTAAATTCCGGCGCCTACGTTGTAACTATTGCTGCCCCAGAGTGGCGGATACAGGTATTCTTTCCGGCTATCTGCTAATTTTCCTTCGCCATTGTTCCCATGGCATTTTTGGCAAATGGACACGTAAATTATTTTTCCTTTGGCAGGATCTGCCGCCCTGTTTAAAAACGGAAGTTTTTCTATGCCTGATCCTTTTGTTTTAGTTCCTATGGCGACATCCTTTCCTATCCATTTGATATAGGCAATCATGGCTTTCATTTCTTTTGCTGAATCGGGTAGCTGCTTTCCATTCAAGCTTCTTTCAAAACAATCGTTGATGCGCATTTCCACTGTTTCAATCTTGCCGCTCCTGTTTCTGTAGAGCGGATAGGAAGAAGCAACCATCGAAAAATTATTACCCCAAATCCTTGTGCCTGCATCAATATGGCAATTTGCACAGTTCATGCCATTTGAAATATGAGCTATGGAGCCGCGGGGCCCAAAAAAAACCGAGGTGTGTACTATTAAATTGCTTCCATAGCGGATGAGGCTGTCTTGCTGACTATAGCCAAGCTGGCTGGTATCCGGCGCCTTCCATTCTTTACTTGAAGCGACGAATAAAGGGTGCGGATTTATTTTATCGCTTTTTTTAGAATGACAAAAAAAATTTGTCATAACCAGGGGAACAAGCAGGAAGAGCGCCGTTGCCAGGGGAGTAAAAATATCTTTACGCATGGGTTTTGCGTTTATCTTTTATCCTACAAAACAATAAGCACATCCATGTTCCTGCGCACGGCCAACCGCCCAAACACCGGAAGGAACTACCTGGATACCGGGTAATACACCGGCAAGGAATTCTTTCTTCACCTCGCCTGCATCCGTGTTTGCACCTTGTGCAATTGCCGCGCTGAAAACGGTCAGCGCCATATTACAGGCACAAAACATGGCGCCGCTTTCCTGTAATTCATTAATTCCTATCTGGACATTTCCAATTCCGGGAACGGAAAAATCACCCGGCTTGGGCTTCCAGAACATATTGCGCACTGAGGGCTCTTTAGTAGCGGGATCGGTTATTTTAAACATTTCCCCCAATTTATATTTTGCCCACAAACTGTCTTCCAGGGCATAGGGGATTGCTTCGTGCCTCAATATCACCACTTCATTGCAGCTTTTTTCGGGTGTACCTGTCATAGCGTTGGTCATCATAAAAACCCGCGGCCAGGCAAAGGGAAAAATCTCGTGAGGTGCGGTAACATCGAATACAATGCGGTGCTTTCCCTTTATTTTGTTAAACCAGGCATCGGGGTTGTCGTCAGCGGGGAAAGAAAGTTTTTCGGACGCTGCGACAACGCGCATCGGCAGGGATAAGGATGCGATACTGATTGCGCCTGCGCCCAAGGCCAATGTTCCTAAAAAACCACGGCGACCTGTTGTTGCTCTGTAATCGTTTAATTGCATAAAATTTAATTTTAAATGAAAAAAGATGTTACGTTCCGGATTTCGGTGGCAGGCTGTTTTATCATTCAAAGTGATTTCTAGAAGAGTTGCGGACGTTTCATTATAAAACTTTACGCCCTCGGTACAATTGTTTTTCGGAAGAAACCGGAGAAAGGATTTTTAGTTCAGCGGAAACATCGGCAGTGGCAAAGAATCATTTCAATAAAACCTTCTTTATGGCATAATGCTCAGATTCGTGTTTGCAATAATTCCATTCTGTTTAGAAAGAATTCGGCATCAGCTTGTAGTGCGCAGTAGACAATTTAATTTTCTGAGCAGAAATATCCATGACAAATTTAGAAAGAATATTAATATAAAAAATATTTTCTTTGGGAAATTGTTAATGCATCCCTGTTTAAGGAAAGTTTTAGTTTCCGTTCCTTTTTCCTGGCAAATAAAAAAACGCGTTATTTGTTTGTTTGCGCCAATCTTTTATTTAAGTCTTAATAATTATTCAATAAAAACATTTATTTGTCGGGTGGTCGGTTTCTGCACCGAACATTTTCTTCTCCCGATGATGAGGAAAGCGACGGTTCAAATTTCCTACTCCCATCTACAATCCTCGTTTAGAATTTTAAAAATCATTCACGTACGCTCATGTAAATTTTTTTCACTAATATTCAACGAATGTGCTTTGCATTATATACCTTTAGGTTCACCTCTACTACCACAGTGAAGCTGCACGCCTATACCAGTTAACTATCACCTTTTCACTTGTTGTTTTATGAAACGACTCCCCCTCATTCTCATTGCATTCAGATTTTTACTTGCCCCCGTAATGCTTTGTCTTGGATTTTTTTACCATACTACTTACACGAAACTAATTGTCACGTTACTTATTGCCGGCTTGTTGTCCGATATTCTCGACGGCATTATTGCGCGAAAACAAAATGCTTCCACAGCTACTCTTCGCAGGCTGGATAGCCAGACTGATATGATATTCTGGCTTTCTGCCGGTTTTACTGCATGGTTTATATGGCCGGGTGTAATAAGAGATAATAATTTTGTGATCTATATTTTACTTGGAATGGAAGCCTTATGTTACTTGGTAAGTTTATTAAAATTCAAAAGAGAAACCTGCTCGCACGCTTACTTGTCTAAATTCTGGGGCCTCACTTTGTTAGCCGCGTTTATAGACCTTATCCTCAATGGCCACGCAGGTTTTCTGTTTTACTTTTGTCTTATTGCAGGCATCGTATCTCACTTTGACAGGATATTGATCACACTTATCTTACCAAGCTGGCAGCATGACGTGCCGAGTACCTACCACGCATGGCTGATACGCAGGGGAAAGGCTTTTAAAAGATTCCGCCTATTTAATGGATAATCATACATAATTCAGATGAATTTATTTCAACAGCCAAAATACTATTACTTCAAAAATATTTACTTTAAGAAGTATATAAAGATGGTACGCGAAAACAGGAATAATGCTACGGAATGCCAGCAGCTTGTTTTTAATAGAATCATTGCAAATGCAACAAATACCGCGTTTGGCAAAGAGCATTCATTTGGAAAAATAAAAACATACACCGACTTTAAAAATAATGTTCCAATACGAACTTATGAACAAATGCTCCCTTACACTGAAAGGATTTTTAAAGGGGAAAAGAATGTATTGTGGCCCGGCTTGCCGGAATGGTTTGGAAAAAGCAGTGGCACCACAAATGGTGCAAAGTACATCCCGATTACAAAAGATCATTTAAACTGTACACAATTCGCAGCCCGTTATATGGTTGCCAACCTTGTTGATCAATTAGGCAGTACTGATTTTATTGCTGGCAAAATTTATTACCAGGCGGACCCTCATATTTTTGAACTCAGGAATGGATACAGATGCGCTTCAATATCTGCAATCAAATCTTTTAGAATGCCCCGATGGGCGAAGTTGTTTGCGTTGCCGGGCCAAAGGATTAATAGCATCGCGAACCTTGATGAAAAATTAAAAAAGACAATTGAAGTATTATTACAACAGGAGGTAAAAAGTGCTGTTGCACTGCCCGTATGGCTTTCACAGTTATTAATTGAAATAGAAAAAACAACCGGCAAAAAGTTCAGAGAGCATTTCCCATTATTTAAATTTTTGTTTTTATCCGGGATGAATTATGAACCTTACGAGAATCTTATAAGAAAACACATGGGTTGTGATATTTTTTTGATGGAAAATTATACGGCTACTGAAGGCAATTTCGCATATCAATACATGCCTGGTAAAAAAGGTATGGAACTTATTTGTAATCAGGGTATTTTTTATGAATTTATTGCTTTTGAGAATGAAGGAATGAATGATGCAGAAAGAATCGGGTTACAGGAAGTAGAATTAAACCGGCAGTACGTAATGGTGATTTCCAATACGAGTGGCTTATGGGCTTACAGGATGAATGATATTGTTGCTTTTGTTTCTGTTGCTCCATATCGGCTGTGTATAAGTGGCCGGCTTGCAGATATTTTCTCTCCTTTCGGTGAACATTTAATGCCACTGCAGGCTGAAAGAGCTTTAGCCAGCGCCTCTAAAATAACAAACACAAGCATTATTGATTTTGCTATACTACCTAAATTCGATTATGAAAACGGCCATCATTATGTATGTTATATAGAATTTGAAACTCCAGGAGTGGATATAAAATTATTTGCCGAAATCATGCACCGGGCTTTGGCGGAAGAAAACAGTAATTATGAAGAATTTAAAAGAGCAGGTATTTTATTAATGCCTGAAATCATTTTATTAAATAAAGGATTTTTTAAAAAATATAATAAAAGCAAAACAGTGCAGCAAAAAAACCGGCACCTCATAAATGATCCGGATTTAATAAGTTGCTTTAAAAGTTTCCATGAAAACAATTAGTGTCAATATTATTTCTAATGCCGAAAAATGGAATTGCATTACCCATCTTGCCGGCGTCTTATTTGGAATACTATTTATACCAACAATGCTAATGGATGCCTATGCCTTGGGTGATGAACAACAGTTTTTAAACATCATGGTTTATTGCATTTTCTTTTTCTGTACTTTTCTTATTTCAACCATTTATCATGGCCTTCCGTACCCGCAAATGAAAAATAGTTTTAGGAAAATAGATCAGGCATCCATACATTTTTTAATAGCGGCAACTTACTGGCCATTTATCTTCAAATATATGAATACACGCGACGGTATGTTCTTAATGATAATTGTCAGCGCGTTTGTACCGATTGGTCTGGCATTAATCCGGTATTATAAATCCAAATATTCTCCTGCAATGGTTATTGTTTATACCTTCCAGGGATTAATGTACCTTTTCTTCTTCAAGCCTTTTTTTGAGAATATGCCTTCGCTTACAGAGCAGATGATTCTTGGAGGCTCGGTGATTATTAGCGCAGGTATCTTTTTCTTCAAATGGCAAAAATGGATTTACAGCCATGCTATCTGGCACTTATTTGTATTGAGCGGAAACATTGTATTCTTTTTCGCAATACAAAATAGCCTTGAGAATAACTGACCTGGAGTAAATGCGGAAACCATTTTCCTTTTCCCGGGCAACGCCTCATAATGACGGTAGCGGCACGGTTCATGCTAGCGAACTACCAATTACACCTGATTAATAATGCTCTTAGAAAATGGTTTCGCCTTATTTTAATGATGCCGGCATCAGAATTGAACGAAGTTTATTTTCACTGGTCGTGAGGACATCGACCATCGAATAAATATCGTTGCGCATCTGGAACAAAAGGTAGCCTCAACAAAAAATTAAAAATCTTGAAACATCTCAATATACATAAATTATCAAATCGCCTTATTTCTTAACAATTAAAATCAACAATTATGACAGGTTATCACACGTACAAAAATTGCGTTGACGCGTGTTTAAAATGCGCGGCAATGTGTAACCATTGCACTTCTGCATGTCTGCAGGAGGATGACGTAAAAATGATGGCAAAATGTATCCAGCTTGACATGGAATGTGCTGCCATCTGCTATGCATCAGCACAGCTAATGAGCCTGGGCAGTGAAAAGTCAAAAGACATCTGCGAAATTTGTGCAGATATTTGTGAAGCATGTGCCGAAGAATGTTCTAAAATGGAAACAGAGCATTGCAAAGAATGCGCAGAAGCATGTAAAGAATGTGCACGAACATGCAGGGAAATGGTTTAAGTTAAAAACAAGAAATGCGGGTCGTATTTACCTGCATTTCTTTTAAAAAGTATTTAAGCGATGCGGTTTTAATATTCGTCAATTCAAATACCAAACAATGAAAACAAAAACGTTTTTGTTAATAATAGTCAGTTGCATCAGCTCTGCAATTAAAGCGCAGGATACCATGCGTTCAATGGCAGACACAACAAAACATGCTGTGAAGAATTTGATGAACATGGATATGAACAACATGAATCATTCCGCGCATGATTCAATGCCTGGAATGGCTATGAACATGGAAATGCCGATGAGCCATTCTTATTCGTTGAATTTACCTATGAGCCGCAACGGGTCAGGAACCTCATGGTTGCCTGATGCTTCTCCCATGTATGGCTATATGATCCATTCTAAAAAGTGGATGTACATGGTTCATGGAAATATAGCCATCCGCTACGACAAGCAGGATATATCAAATAAAGGTTCCCGTGGTGGGGAAGCGTTTGACGCGCCTAACTGGCTTATGTTTATGGGACAAACGAAGGTTGGGAAAAATGGATTATTTCACTTTAGCACTATGTTGTCTTTAGACAGAATAACAGAAGGCGGTTCAGGCTATCCGTTGCTTTTTCAAACCGGAGAAAGCTGGAAGAATCAACCATTGGTTGACAGGCAGCATCCACACGACCTGTTTTCTGAATTATCTGTTGCTTATTCTTATGCATTTTCAAAAAAAACTGACCTTTCCTTGTATTTTGGTTATCCCGGCGAGCCTGCATTAGGTTCTGTTGCTTTTATGCACCGGCCCTCTGCCTTTGAAAATCCGGATGCACCAATCAGCCACCATTGGAATGATGGAACACATATTACTTTTGGTGTTGCTACAATTGGTTACCGATACGATAAATTCAAAATTGAAGCATCCTCTTTTACCGGCCGGGAACCGGATGAAAACAGGTATAATTTTGATAAGCCCCGATTTGATTCTTACAGTGGCCGCCTTTCTTTTAATCCTGATAAAAATTGGGCTTTACAGGTATCACGGGGATTTATAAAAAGCCCTGAACTCCTGCATCCACAAGAAGATTTAACCCGCACAACTGCGTCAGCGATTTTTAGTTATCCATTGCAAAACGAAAACTTTTTTAATGCTACCGCTTTATGGGGCTTAAATAAAATAAAAGAACATGCTGGGGAAAATGCTGCTTTACTGGAAGCTTCATTGAGGTTAAAAAAGCTTGCTTTATATACAAGATATGAATGGGCGCAAAAATCGGTGGAAGAATTAAATCTTGATGAAAATATCTATGGAAAAGAAACACTCTTTCCGGTGAACGCCATTACGCTTGGCTTTAATTATGATTTGGTTGAAGTAGCGCATACAAGCATTGCTTTAGGAAGCCAGGTAAGCCTTTTTCACACCGAAGAAAAATTGAATAGTTTATATGGAAAAAACCCAATGGCATTAGAAGTTTTTTTAAGACTGTATCCTGGCCTTATGAAAATGAAGTAGTAGTCATTTTTCAAACCTGGAAGCTTTGAGCTGCTGCCATGAAATCATCAAAATCATCAATGGGCATATCGCAAATAAATGTGCTTTGACCGTGTTCCTTTCCGCATTTAAAACAGTAAGAAAACGGATTCTCTTTTGTTCCGCCTCAGGCAGAGAGAATGACTACCCGGTTACCGTTTATTATCGATTCTTCTTACAGTAAGTCAGCAAATAGAAAGTTATCGTCTTTAAAAACCTGTATCAAAATCGAACTCCTACTGTATCAAAACCGAACACTTTATTTTACCCTGTTTCATAAAATACTGATATGCAACACCAAAGTTAGTGGCATGTATTTTCCGGCTGAGAATGAAGAGAATCTGCATAGGTAAGAATACACTAATTGCTTGTTTTAAAGCAAAGGGATTACGAAACCAAAATAATCAGAACAAATAAAACGGACTGATGTTTAAAAATTATCTAAAAGTAGCATGGTGGAACATTATCCGCAATAAGATGGATACAGTTATTAATGTTGCCGGGCTTGCTCTTGAGAAGTGAGTAATTGGTTCATGTGCTAATGTGCTAATGCGGCAATTGGAAAATGGAAAATTCGGAAATTTGAAAATGAAATGCATTATAACTATCAGGCACAACGAAAAGAATATGAAAATAAAAATTGGAAGTAATTGTTGGTTTACTATAAAAATAAAAGATAAGAGTTATGGATAAACGAAAATATCGGAGCCAGGATCAGCAATATCGGGAACAAACAGAAAATCGGATAAATCTATCAGGAAAATCGTCATTTAGACTCGAATAAAATTAAGAAATCATTGAATCATATAAATCCGGAATTCAGACAATGTTCAAAAATTATTTTAAAACCGCATTCAGAAACCTTTCCCGAAATAAGGTTTATTCCTTCATCAATATTGCTGGTTTAAGTCTTGGCCTGGCGTGTGCGATGCTTATTATGTTGTACGTAAAAGATGAAGTAAGCTTTGACAGGTTTCAAAAAAATGTAAATAATATTTACCGCGTTGTATCAAAGTCGACCCAGCAAGGGCAGGAGAAGGAACTGAGCAATACAGGCTTGTTGCAAGGGCCACGTTTCTCGCAAAATGTTCCCGGCATAAAATCTTTTGTTCGTGTAGAAAACGGTGCAGAAGACATAAAAAATGGAACGGATGTACAATCGCAAAGTCTATTGTATGCTGATTCAAACTTCTTTTCAGTATTTACTTTTCCTTTAATAAGTGGTGATCCTAAAACGTGTTTAACAGAACCACATTCAATTGTGTTGAGTGAAGATGCAGCAAAAAAATATTTTGGTACAACAGATGCTGTCGGTAAAATAATAACGATAAGAGATGACAGCGCATTTGTGCCATATAAAGTAACTGCTGTTGCCAAACGTTGCCCCCAAAATTCTTCCATTCAATTTGATGTGTTGCTGCCTTTTAAAGAATCTGCTGAAGATGCGGGTAACACCGCAAATTGGTTCTTTGGCAATTTTCTGAACACATTTGTAGTATTGAATGATAAAGCAAATTTGCAAACAGTGGAAAATCAAATGCAGGCGTTTTATATAAAAGACGCTAAACAAACCTATGAAGCTTTGGCAAAAAAATTTGGTTTCGGAGCTGATGCTAAAATGGGTACGACCTATTTTTTGCAGCCATACCTTGACATGCACTTAAGCACTGCCCTTCCGGCGAATGATGTGAATGCAAGCAACCCAATATATTCTTATCTACTTTCAGGCATTGCATTGTTTGTGTTATTGATTGCCTCCATTAATTTTATAAACCTTACTGTTGCACGCTCTGTTAGAAGAGCCAAAGAAGTGGGCATTCGCAAAGTAATTGGTGGCAAGAGGAAACAGCTTATCCTACAGTTTTTGGGCGAATCATTCTTCTTATGCACGATTGCATTTGTATTAGCAATTGTGTTGGTGCAAATATTGTTGCCTTTATTTAATGATCTTTCCAACAAAGCATTATCCCTTTCTTATTTATTTGATCCAAAATTAGTTGCAGGATATGTCTTGTTGTATCTTATTACAGGTTTGCTTTCGGGCTTTTATCCTGCAGTCGTTTTATCAGGTTATAATCCCGTGCAAACCTTATATAACCGTTTTAAAATAACAGGAAAAAATTATTTACAAAAATCTTTGGTTGTATTGCAGTTTACGCTCGCTTCTTTTTTAATTATTGCCACGCTGATCATTTATTTGCAGTTTAATTTCCTGACAAGAACAGATTTGGGATATGATGACAGCAACCTTGTTATCGTAAATAAAGATGGAATGAAACATCACGATGCTGCTGTTTTCAAAAATGAATTGCTTAAAAATCCGAACATTGCCGGCATTAGCGCAAAGAATGCAGGTGATGAACAGGCTGCAGCAAGAAATTCCGTTGATTCCATCATACAATTTGCTTATGAAACTATTGATGAAAATTATTTGCCTTTATTAAAAATTCCGATAGTTGCGGGAAGAAATTTTTCAACTGCATTTCCTGCTGATTCTACTCAATCTGTTATCGTAAATGAAAGTTTTGTGAAAGTGGCGAATTGGAAAAATCCCGTTGGACAGACCTTAACGTTTTCATTTGACAACAATAAAATCTATCGCGTAATTGGGGTGGTAAAAGATTATCATTTTGCTTCGTTAACCGAAAAAATAAGACCTCAATTATTCACGATGAAGAATGATAATTTTTATGGAAGTTATCTCATCAAAATAAAACCAAGTTCTGCAACTGAAAGTTTAAAATGGATACATAAAACATTCAAACAATTTTATCCGCTAAGCCCGTATTCATACTCATTTAAAAATGATGACAACAGAAAGCAATATGCACAGGTTGAAAAATGGAAGCAAATTATTTTGTTCGGCGCCACATTAACCATTTTTATTTCCTGCATCGGTTTATTTGGTTTATCCGTTTTATCCGCGGAAAAAAGAACCAAAGAAATCGGCATACGAAAAGTGTTTGGTGCATCCGTAAAAAGCATTGTAACAACTTTATCTACCGATTTTATAAAGTTAGTTGTAATAGCGTTGGTAATTGCATCTCCACTTGCTTATATCATTGCAAATAAATGGCTGCAAAATTTTCCATACCGCATTACAATAAGCTGGTGGTTGTTTGTGGTAGTGGCAATAATAGTAATATTTATTGCGATAGCAACTATCAGCTTCCAGGCAATAAAAGCAGCAATTGCTAATCCTGTGAAGAGTTTGAGAAGTGAGTAATTTGTTGAGGGCTAATGTGAAAATTGGAAAATGTGAAAATGAAATGCATTATAACTACCATGCACAGACGAAAAGAATTTGAAAATAAAAATTGGAAGTAATTGTTGGTTTGTTACTAAAAACTAAAAATGAAAAAGCATGTTTCAAAATTATTTCGCCGCCTGGCGCAACTTGATTAGAAGCAAAGTGCACTCAGCAATCAATATTACCGGCCTTTCCGTTGGAATGGCTGTGGCGATATTGATTGGCCTGGCCCGTGCCCTTAAAGTTAATGATAACCGATGTTCCCGGCCACATTAATTATGCTGCCCTATCGGTAAAAAGAATTCTTCCTTCACAAGAAAGATATTTATCCTTAAAAGAAATAAAATTATTTTGTAAAAAGCTTTTTACAGGAAAAAGAAAAAGTAAAAAAGAAAAGTAAGAAAAGTATTTAATCACAAATAAAAATTCAAATGTTGAGGCAATAATAAAAATAAAAGCAAAGAATAAAATCATTAATTCCTCTTCCCTTTTTCCTTCATGTAATATTCAAGGATAGCAGCAATTTCATTATCGGGCAACGCTTTTGTCAAATAATACTGGGAACCATTTTTATCATTTTTCCAGGTATTATTACCTCCTTCAATTAGGATATGACCTCTTTCTAGTCCGAAATAAGGTTGAGCTCCGCGAATCGCTGCCAGCACGGTTGTTTCATCCCAACTCATTCTGCCGGCGCTATCTTCTTTCGCTTTCGGAATGCAAAAAGCAAACACATCTTTCACCGGTCCGTGAAGAGAAATATCATTTACCAATCCTAATCCGGTTTTAATGTCTTTGCCAATTTCAAAACCGCTAAAAATTACCGTAGTAGGCCAGTTGTTAAAAACATTGGCAGACGCTGCCGAATCAGTTAACAAATTATATTCCCGCCCTTTAGGAAACCAGCCAGCCATAGAGACAAGCTTGGCTACTTTTCTTTTTATCAGATCACGTCCTGATAACTCACAATATTGATCTGGCCTCGAATTAAGAAGATTTGAAAGATTCGTGAGGAAACCAATACTTGCAATAGTAACGCTGTGATCGGGCTGGCGCGCAAGCGTTTTGCGATAAAGTGCTACTGCGTCTTCAACGTCAGCAGTAGATGTTATTGTGTGTGGATATTTTTCTAAAAGCATTTGAGGCCATTTTTGCCACGCACCTATATCTGCAGCGGAACCTTTAGGCGCTCCTATTGGTAGATCTGGCCTTCCAAAATAGATATTTAAAAGGTTAATGACAGGTGCAACAAACTGGTTTTTATTAGACGCCATTAAAGCAAGAGGAATTGCTTCTCCTTTATCAGCCAGCGCATGTAAAATTGCTACGGCTCCTACATCATCATAATCAGGCCCAATATCAGTATCCAAAATAATCCGCACTGGTTTTTTTCGAACAGTTTGAGAAAAAGGTGAAAAAAAGAAGAAGAGAAAAAAAGGAGCGAATAACCATTTCATTTTCTGAAAATAAAGCTACAATGTAAAGCAAGAAAAGGAATTTTCTCCGATTGTTTTTCAAGGTGCTTACATCCTTGGCCACATATTTAGCCAGCAGTTCCCGATGGTCTTTGAAGATGCGCCCGAACAGAGGCACGGCCTCTTTAGGGTCTTTCACCCCTTCTATTCCACTATCGTGAACACCCCGCATACCAATGGTGTAAATGGCATTGATTCCGCTGCTCTGCTTTATTCTATCTTCCCAATACTGATATGCTTTTTCCCGGTTGGTCAGATAATTAAATGGGCCCATTGTCTTTTCATTCCACTCACGCACACTATTGCGTAGCATGGGTTCAGCGTGTGAGGAGCCGACGATGATCTGGTAATCTTCCGCTGTTTTTACATTACCGGGATAACGAAAAAATGCTTTCGTGCTCGGATGCATCGCCGGCCATATCAGATTAGCTTTTAACCTGAGTAATAACTCGAATACCTTAGCGTAGGTTTTCGGACCGATATCACCTGTCTGTGGTTCAAAGGTTTTTGCTGCGCACGGTTGCAGTCCCCAGTCTTCATTATTGATAAAAATGCCCCTGTATTTTACGGCGGGCGGAGATGAAACGGAATCATCCTGCCTATTAGTCAACTCCGTTTGGTGCTTTACCGGAACGTCAGCCCACCAGTACCAGGGCGAAACACCAATTTTCTCTGATAGCGTAAACACACCATAAGCCGTTCCCCTTGCATCACTCCCTGCAATGATGAAGGCTTCTGCAATGCCGCCAAAAGGCTTATCAATAGTTTTAAAGGCAAAGCATTCCCATTTATTCAGAAGTTTTTTATAAACAGACGGGTTTGTTGATGAACTTTTGAATCAGACCCGATTTGATGTCGCCAATTACAATAACGTTTCCCTTTGCTTTTTCAGGATCGGTTATCAATATTGACTTAAAAGATGTAACTCTTTCAATATCTTCTGCGAGTAGATGAGCCGCAATAGAATCCAGTTTAGATGTTGTGTTATCGTAAACAATAGAAACCTTCACATTTTTGGTAACAATGGAAAATGTACCTTTTTATGCAGAAGTTGGAGAAGGAAACAAAACTAAAAAGAGCAAATAAAAGGTATAACATTTCATCGGATATTACAAAAAACTTACAAACGGTTGCTTTTGTTCTACGATATCTTTCGCAAAAGTTGGCAATATTTTGCACTCTGCGTAATTAAAGAAAGATAACGTGCTGCGCGTCTCCAGTTGCTTAGATGTTCGTCAGTGAACCAATAGAGAAAAAGGAATTCCAATTTTTAAAACTCGTGCTTCTAGCTTGGGAAAAGGCCAACTATTTTTTTCCCAACTGATTTTTCAAATCGGGAGGCAATTCCATTATATCATGCAGTACCAGTTCTGCCGTCCGCCTGGCGCCCAGCTCATTGAAGTGTGTATCGTCCGCTTTGCATCCGGATAGTTCGCGTGTTCAGCCGGCGCCAGCTGGTTGTATAACTTCCGCATTTGAAAACGTCCAAAGCTTTTATATAAAATCTACAATTTTCTAATGAAGTTCAGACAGAAAAACTGTGTGAAACTGGCAATGAAAAATAAAAGGTACTTCCCTTTCCTTCCTCACTATTAAGCCACATTTTCCCTCCATGTTCGGTGATGATCTGACTGGAAATGAATAACCCAATTCCAAAGCCGGTAAAACGATGGCTTACATCATTTACCCTGAAAAAGCGGTCAAAAATTTTTTGAACGTTTTCCTCTGCTATGCCAATACCGAAGTCAGTAAATGAACAAATTAATTCGTTTTGTTTTTTTATAGAACGGACTATGATCTTATTTTCCCCCGGCGAATATTTCGCTGCATTACTGATCAGATTGGCAATCACCTGCTCTAATCTTACCGGATCCAGCGTTATCTCTGCTTCATCGTTACGTTCTATTATTATTTGGTGTGCAGTAATTTGCTGAATAGCATTGAGTGTTTCAGGTAAAAAAGATTTAAAATTAATCTTGCTTTTCAATAAGTTTAATTTTCCCAGATTGATCTGTGAGACATGCAGTAATTGATTGATCAGGAAAACGAGTTTATCAATCATTTGGTCCATTTTAGACAAATTGGCTTTAATTGACTGCTGTTGATCATTACACATAGCCAGCGTTAACTGTGTATACGCCTTGATCGTAGTAATTGGTGTTTTCAATTCATGGCTGACAGTAGAAATAAACTGATCATTTTTTTCCTGCAGCAGTTGAGATCGTAACAATTCTGCTTCCTTTTTGATAAGTGCTTCTTCTGTCTCTTTGCGTTGCGAAATGTCGGAAAGAAAAGCAATAAAAAGCCATCCTTCATCCAGCTTTACATTAGATATACTAAGGTTTATAAAGAATTCTTTTCCATTTTTATGTAGTGCGGTGATTTCTACAGTTTTATTAAGAATAGGTCCTTCGCAGGTTTTTAAAAAGTGCTGCATACCTCTCAAATGAGCTTCACGGTATTGAGGAGGAATGATTGTTTCTGTAAGTGTTTTTCCTTTTACCTCCTGAAATGAAAAACCAAAAATGGCTTCTGCTTTCGGATTCCATTCTACAATCTCCTGCAACTCATTAATGATAATAACTGCATCCGGGCCACCTGTTAAAAAAGCCTTCAGACGTTTTTCACTTTCTCTGACAATCTTTTCTGCTCTTTGATTTTCACTTAAGTTTTTGAACACACAGCGGGTATATTGCGGCACTTCATGGATGTAGGAGCACCCAACATTTATTTCCCCCATCACTATTTCATTGGCGCTTGTTAAATAGGCAAGATCAAACGACTTGTTTTTTTTATTGTTAATAGCGGCTTCACGATTCTTGCGGTATTTTTCTCTGTAATCGGGATGAATAAACTGGTAAATATTTTTCCCTACAACATCTTCAAATTGATACTTTAAAGTATGCAACCATGCACCGTTTACTATTAGGATTTGGCCATCAATCTGCAAAATTTGAATTAAATCATTCGAGTTTTCAAAAAGATCCCTGAAATGATTATCAAAATTTATTGACTGCATAAATTGGATTAAAAAGGGTGTAAAAATAGAAAATAAAGAAATGGTAAAAACAAAAATTCAAAAACGTTTAAGTGCGAAAAATTTAAATACAGTCGGTCTGCTGTTTTTCTGGAGATATCCTCCTGCATTAATCAAATACTTTTCGCCGTATTGTTTTTTCATGCTGTCACTGGCCTGGTAGAGTTTGACCATTTCCTGGGTATCACTAAATAAATTGATCTGGTAAGTGCCGGCAATCAGTTCTGTAAAACGGACGCCAACAAGGCGGGTTAGTTGCCAGCGTGAATAAAGTTTGTGAAAAAGTTCTTTTACTATCAATACCTGGTCTGATGCCGTATAATCGATAGAAGATTGTTTGTGTTCTGTCTGAAAATCGCTGTACCTAGTTATCGTCTTTAAACCAACCTGTATCAAAATCGAACTCCTACTGTATCAAAACCGAACACTTTATTTTACCCTGTTTCATAAAATACTGATATACAATAGGAAAGTTAGTGGCATGTATTTTCCGGCTGAGAATGAAGAACATCTGCGGAGGTAAGAATACAATTATTGCTTGTTTTAAAGCAAAGGGATTACGAAACCAAAATAATCAGAACAAATAAAATGGACTGATGTTTAAAAATTATTTCAAAATCGCCGTTAGAAATCTTACAAAGAATAAGGCGTTTACTTTGATTAATATTTTTGGTTTGGCCATTGGCCTCACTTGTTTTATGTTTATGACGGCATTCGTGTTCAATGAATTAAGCTATGACAAATATCCTGCGCAGGCCCGCAATATCTATCGTGTTATTTTATCAGTTACCGGCAATGGAGATCTGGCTGCATATCCAATGGTGGATGTAGCAGTTGGCGAAGGAATGAAAAATGCTTTTCCTGAAATTAAAGCTACCACAAGACTTGCACCCGTTACTGATTTTATAAAATATAACGACAAACAATTTAAAGAGGAAAAAATTGCTTTTGCTGACTCCAATTTCCTGCAGATGTTTTGTATTCCATTGATAGAAGGCGACACCAGAACCACACTGGTACAGCCTAACAGCCTGGTGGTATCCAGCGCCTTTGCAAAAAAATATTTTGGAAATGAAGATGCGGTTGGTAAATCTTTATCAGTGGGCACAGTGCATCAGCTTTATAAAGTAACAGGGGTATTTGGTGAAATTCCTGAAAATTCACATTTTCATTTCGATGCTTTTTTAAGTCTTACTTCATGGCATTTAACCCGACAAACGTGGAGTAATGTTGGCTTTTACACCTATCTCCTTTTAAATAAAAATACGGATCCCAAAAAACTGGAAAAGAAATTTCCTGAATTGGTTGCTGAACATGTGGTTCCCGAAATACAGCATGACATGGGCGTCAGCCTTCCCGAAGCAGAAAAATCTATCAACACATTTGTATTTTCATTGCAGCCTCTTACCGATATTCATCTTTACTCGCATACCAAATATGAACTGGAACCTAACGGCAACATTCAATATGTGTATATTTTTTCAGCACTTGCCTTGTTCATTTTATTACTGGCATGTGTAAACTTTACCAATCTTTCTACTGCAAAAGCGGCAAAAAGAGCCCGCGAAGTTGGGATCCGGAAGGTGATGGGTTCCATGAAAAAAAACCTGGTAATTCAGTTTCTTTCCGAGTCGGTATTGCTTACCTTGTTGTCAATGCTTATTGCATTTGGATTGCTGTTTTTGCTTCTCCCCTATTTCAATCAACTGGCAGACAGGCAAATTCCGTTCAGGTTTTTTATAAGCTATCAATGCATACTCGCAATGGTTTCATTGATGTTCATCACAGGAATTGTTGCCGGCATTTATCCCGCTTTTTTTCTCGCATCTTTTAATACTATAAAAGTCTTAAAAGGAGCTGCATCCAAAGGTTCACAAAGAAACCAGCTGAGAAGCAGCCTTGTGGTATTCCAGTTTTTCGTTTCAATCGCATTGATCATTGCGACGATCATTGTTTATCAGCAATTGTATTTTATGCAAAATAAAAACCTTGGGTATGATAAAGAACAGGTTTTGTTTTTGCCGGATGCACGCTTACTGGGGAAAAATCAGGCTGCCTTTAAGCAGCAACTATCGCAGAATAAAAATGTGATTGCCAGCAGTATTTCAAGATCAGCGCCGGCGTTGCCTTTTATGGATGGAACTGAAATTTATCCGAAAAATGAAAATGGAAATGGTAAGGAAATTCATGCTAACATTTATCATGTAGATGAAGATTATTTAAAAACTCTTGGCATTAAAATCATCGGTGGAAGAAATTTTTCCAGGAATTTTCCGACTGATTCTGGTGCAGTAGTAATTAACCAGGCAATGGTACGTGAATTGGGATGGAACCGCACCAACCCAATTGGAAAAACTATCGTTCGTTCAGGCCAACAACAATTTGAAGTAATAGGTGTTGTAGCGGATTTTAATTATGCATCTGCAAAACAGGAAATAGCACCGCTTAAGATGATGCTGGGAAATAATTATGGAGGTTTGGTCATAAAAATAAACACCACTGATGTAAAAGGATTTTTATCAGACTTAAAAAAAGAATGGGACAGTTTTAATCCCGAAGGCGCTTTAGATTATACTTTTCTTGACGACAATTTTGCAAAACTGTATGCAAGCGAGATCCGCGCCCAAAAGATATTTTCAGTGTTTGCCATAATTGCTATCATCATCGCAAGCCTCGGATTGTTCGGACTTTCCGCGTTTGTAATCGAACAACGCACCAAAGAAATTGGCATTCGCAAAGTGTTAGGCGCCTCCATTCAAAATGTACTGTTGCTGGTTTCAAAAGATTTTTTATTGCTTGTTGGAATTGCATTTCTCATTTCTGTTCCGGTAACATGGGGGCAATGCACAACTGGTTGCAGGACTTCGCCTACAGAGTCAACATACAATGGTGGGTTTTTCTGTTAGCAGGTAGCATTGCCATTTTGATCTCAGCATTGACCATCAGTTTCCAGGCAATAAAGGCAGCAGTAGCCAATCCAGTGAAGAGTTTAAGAACGGAGTAATTTGCCTGATGTGCTAATGTGAAAATGGGAAAATGGGAAAATAAAATGCATTGTAACGGCTTAGACGAAAAGAATTTGAAAATAGCAATTTGAAGTATTTGTTAGTTTGCTATGTATAACGGTCATTACTAAACGAAAATAAAATGTTTAAAAATTATTTCAAAACCGCGTGGCGCAATCTTTGGAAACATAAGGCTTTTACCTTCATCAATATCCTTGGATTGTCCGTAGGAATGACTGCCTTTTTCCTTATCTTTTTGTATGTAAATTTTGAAACAAGCTATGACGCTTTTAATACAAAAGCAAACAGAATTTACCGGGTTGTTACTGATATTAAGACCCCCTCCGACATGTTGCACTGGAGTGCCACTTCTGCGCCAATGGCAATTAATATACGAAAAGATTTTCCTGAGGTTGAATCTGCAGTAAGGATAAGTGCCCAAAGTTTCCTTGTGCGTAAAGGTAACATGAAATTCCAGGAGAAGAATACGATTATGGCTGATTCCACGCTGTTCAAAATCTTTGACTTTCCACTGATTTATGGGGATAAGAATACAGCATTAAAAGAGCCTATGAGTGTGGTGTTGTCACAAACTGCGGCAAAAAAATATTTTGGGAACACCGATCCTGTGGGGCAAAACATTCTGCTTACTGGTGGATTAATCAATTCAAAAGTTACAGGGGTCATGAAAGATATTCCGGAGAATTCGCAGATCAAAGCAGATATGATTGTTTCAATGTCGTCACAGAGGCAGATATATGGTAATTCGCTTGATAGCCAATGGGCAAATTTTGGTTTAACCTCTTACCTCCTTTTAAAGCAGGGTACAGATCCCAATAAGCTGCAAGCCAAACTTCCCGCATTTTTAGATAAATATACCGGAGAGAAGCTTAAAGAAGCACAGATGAGCTTTAAACTTTTTCTTGAACCATTGAGGGATGTGTACTTGAGATCAACAAGAGACGGTAAAAAAACAGGTAATATCAATAATGTTTATATTTTTTCAATTATTGCGCTTTTTATCTTAATTATTGCCTGTATCAATTTTGTAAATCTTACTACTGCAAAATCTGCAGAGCGTGCAAAAGAAGTAGGTATACGAAAGGTAGCCGGTGCAGAAAAGTTTCAGTTGATAAGGCAATTTATTGGTGAGTCTGTTTTGCTATGCCTTGTTGCTTTTGTCATCACGGTAGTTCTATCCATTCTATTAATTCCTTTATTTAATCATCTTGCGGGCAAGACTATCAGCACCGGATTTTTTCAGCATTTCTCCAATCTCCTGTTATTGTTTGTTACTTCTCTGTGCATAGGATGCATAGCAGGCGTTTACCCTGCGCTGGTTTTATCATCCTTTAAACCTATTACTGTTTTAAAAGGCCGGTTTTCAACCGGAACTCATGGTATTTTATTAAGAAAGGGACTGGTGGTGGGGCAATTCACTATTTCCATCGCACTTATTATTGCAACGATAGTCGTGTATAATCAACTGAAATACATGAGGAGCCAGGATCTGGGTTTTAATAAAGACCAGATGCTTATTATAGATACCAATGGTGATAAAAGTAAAGATGCATTTAAAGAATCACTGTCTTCAATTCCGAGAGTAATAAGTAGTTCCTTTTCCAGTTCTGTTCCGGGAAATGGAAATTCAACCGCGTATTCCAAACTGGAAAATAAATCAGGTGATATGCAAACTGCAAGTCTCGATATATACTTTGTTGATTTTGATTTTATCAGTCAATACCAAATGAAGATCATTGCAGGCCGCAGTTTTTCCAAACAATTTGCTACTGATACCACCGAGGCGATGGTGATTAATGAAAGTACCGCAAAGTTATTAGGTTATAGCTCACCTGAACAGGCAATTGGTAAAAACTTTGATCAGTGGGGAAGAAAAGGGAAGATTATCGGTGTGATCAAAGATTTTCATTATCAGAGTTTACAACAAGCCATATCACCTTTAACGATGAGAATTGAACCGCAGGGATACCAGATGCTTTCTATAAAAGTTTCTTCCAATAATTTGCCTTCCACCATTAAAAGCATTGAACAAAAATGGAATCAGTTTATTCCGGACAGGCCTTTTGACTACTCCTTCCTGGATGAAAGTTTTGACAAACAATACCGCGATGAAGACAGATTTGGAAACCTGTTTTTAAATTTTGCCATACTGGCAATTTTTATTTCTTGTCTTGGCCTGCTTGGTCTGGCATCATACAGTACGATACAGCGGACAAAAGAAATCGGTATCAGGAAGGTGCTTGGCGCTTCAGTTTCAAATATCACGACTTTATTATCAGGAGAATTTATAAAGCTTGTTTTGATTGCTATGTTGATAGCATCACCAATTGCCTGGTTTGGAATGCATAAATGGCTGGAGGAATTTGCTTATCGTATCAGCATCAATTGGTGGGTATTTATTCTGGCAGGGGCGCTGGCAATTTTAATAGCCTTGTTAACGGTTAGCTTCCAGGCAATAAAAGCAGCGATTGCAAACCCCGTGAGGAGTTTGAGAAGTGAGTGAATTTAATTAGCTAATGTGCTGATTAGCTAATGTGTTAATTAAGAAAACAGGAATTTGAATTATTTGTTGGTTTACTATAACGATTACGAATAGACGAAATAAAATGATAAAGAATTATTTCAAAACAGCGTGGCGAAGTTTATGGAAAAACAAAACCACAACTGTTATTAATGTTATTGGTCTATCAGTTGGCATGACAGCAGCCATACTTATTTTTTTATGGGTGCAAAATGAAGTAACCTTTGATAATTACCATAAAGACGCAAATAATATTTATCGTCTTACCACAAATCTGAAGTCCGAGGGATGGACTTGGGAAACCACGCCGCTATTACTTGCGGATGCAGTAAAAAGTGAGGTACCTGAAATTGAAAGTACCGCAAGATTGTATACAAGCGCTATGCCCATCTTTAATATCAATAATAATCTTTCTTATGAAAAGAACTGTGCTTTCGTAGATGCTGACTGGTTCAAAATTTTTCATTACGATTTTATTAAAGGCAGTGCTGCAGCATTTGCTCACGACCCTAACAGCATTATACTTACTGCATCCGAAGCCAAAAAATATTTTGGCAATCATGATGCTTTAGGAAAAGTTATTCGTGCAGATACTCTGAATCTTGTTGTAAAAGCAATTGTTGCTGATGCGCCTGCAAATTCAAGCTTTCAATACACATCATTCATCCCTCTTTCAGATTTTTTATTGGACAAACACAGACGGGAAAATGATGAGCAATGGGGTAATGCGAATTATATAACTTTTATAAAATTAAGACCCGGAACAAACGTGCCTGCTGTTACAAAAAAGGTTACAAATGTTTTACAACAACGGAGCGGCGATACCGAAAAAGAAACAGCCATCAGTCTTGTTAATTTGAAAGACATGCATTTTGAAACGGATTTGCAATCTGCAGTTTTTGTAACCGGAAATAAAACTGCAACGTATATTTTTTCAGTATTGGGAATTTTATTATTGCTGATTGCATGTATTAATTATGTGAACTTAACAACTGCCAAAGCAAGTCTTCGCGCAAAAGAAGTAAGTATAAGAAAAATCGTTGGAGCCAACAGATTCAATTTATTTTACCAGTTTCTTGCCGAAGCATTACTCGTCAGTTGTATAGCGTTAATAGTAACATTAGTGCTTGTTAAATTTTGCCTGCCGGAATTCAATTCTATTACAGGTAAAAACTTTGAATTGCCACTTGCATCAGCAACTCTGTGGCGGATTACACGGTTAACCTTATTAACGGCATTTATACTGAACAGTGTTTATCCTGCATTAGTATTGTCATCATTTAAACCATTAAACGTATTCAAAGGCTTTACTGTTTTAAAATTAAAAGACAGTTATTTAAGAAAGGCATTGGTAACAGTTCAGTTTACTATTGCTGTTGCGCTGATCGCAGGCACCATTGTTATTTATAAACAAATGCAATTCATTCAGCAGAGCAATCCCGGGTATAACAAATCGCAGGTGCTGGTTACTCATATACCACCTGGTGTTGACTTTCGTAAAAAGAAAGAAATAGTATCTGCAATAAAACAGGATTTGCTTACCCAAAGCAGTATTCAAAATGTTTCATTAGCCAATCAAACCATTTTAAACATTGGCAGCTACTCCACGGGAAGTGCCGACTGGGATGGACACGATACTACTTTTAATCCGAAGATTGCGCAACTGTCAACCGACGCAGATTTTGCTGCCACCATGCAATTGCAAATGAAAGAAGGAAGATGGTTCAGGCAAAATGATGAAGCCGATAAAAAAAATGTGGTATTAAATGAAGAAGCAATTAAAGAACTAAAAATTCATCAGCCATATATCGGGCAGCGTTTTACCTGGAAGGGCAAACAAGGGCAAATTATAGGCATTGTAAAAGATTTTAAATATAAAAGTTTGCATGATAAAACAGGACCGTTAGTTGCTTTTCAAGCTCCTGACTGGTACAATACATTTATGATACGCGTGGCACCAAACAGTGCATCAAAAGCGATAGCTGCTTTACAAAACACCTGGAAAAAAATATTACCCGTCAATCCTGTTGAATATAATTTCTTAGATGATACATTTAATCAATTATATAAAGATGATCAGCGTGCATCAACATTAATATTAGTATTTGCAATTATTGCTGTTGCTATTTCTTGTCTCGGATTATTTGGACTTGCCACATTTGCAGCAGAACAACGAACAAAAGAAATAGGAATACGCAAAGTATTAGGAGCCACCGTTGCAAATATTACCACACTGATTTCAAAAGACTTTATAAAACTTGTTTGTATTGCCATCGTTATAGCCACGCCCCTTTCCTTTCTGGCAATGAATAAGTGGATACAAAGTTTTGCATACAGAATAAATATTGGCTCGTGGATATTCGTTGTTGCAGGTCTAATCGCTTTATTAATTGCACTGATAACAGTAAGTTTTCAGGCAATAAAGGCAGCAATTGCTAATCCGGTGAAAAGCTTGAGAAGTGAGTAATTTAATAATGTGCTGATGTGCTAATGTGCTAATGTCCTAATGTGAAAATGAAATGGAAATAAAAATTTGAAGTATTTGTTCGTTTGCTAATTATAACGTTGATGATTAAACGAAAATAAAATGTTCAAAAATTATGTCAAAACCGCCTGGCGGGGCTTATTAAAAAATAAAGCATACAGTGCAATAAATATTCTTGGTTTAGCAACAGGAATGGCTGTTTCCCTGATGATTGGGCTTTGGGTTTATTATCAATTTTCCTATGACCGTTTTCTGCCGGGTTATCAGGAGGCTTACAGTGTAAAATTACGAACCAGCAATAATGGAATCATCAATGTGGATGCAGGCACGCCACTTCCCCTTGCAGAAGCGATAAAGCAGAATGTTCCCGGAATAAAATATGTTTCGCAACCAAACTGGATTGCCAGCCATTTACTTTCAAATGGTAAGAAAAAAATTTTTCAGAATGGAGCAATTGAAGGAATTGATTTTCTTAAGATCTTTCAATATCCTTATTTAGAAGGCAACAGTAACACTGCTTTACAAGATCCTTATTCAATTGTGTTAAGTCAATCAACCGCAAAGGCTTTGTTTGGTAATGAAGACGCAATGAATAAAACAGTTCGTTTTGACAATAGTCAAAATTTGAAGGTAACAGGTATATTAAAAGATCTGCCTTCTAACTCAACGTTGCAATTTAATTATATTGTTCCGTTTAGCTACGCGCTTCAAAACTATAGTTGGTTAAGCAAGGATATGGATAACTGGCGGGATAATTCTTTTGAAACATTTGTGGCATTAGAACCCAATGTTTCTTATGATCAGGTTGAGCCTGTTTTACGTGAGCTGGAGAAAAAATATAACCCTGAAGATTACAAGGTAAATAAAGCAGAAGTGATCATGCAGCCACTTAAAGACTGGCATTTGTATTCTGATTATAAGAATGGTGTTGCGGCAGGGTTTATTGATTATGTAAAAATGTTTGCTATTACTGGTTTGCTTGTTTTGATAATTGCCTGCATCAACTTCATGAACCTTTCTACAGCGCGCTCAGAAAAAAGAGCAAGAGAAGTAGGGATCAGAAAATCAGTAGGTTCCCCCCGCAGCAGCTTAATTTATCAATTCTTAATTGAAGCAATCCTTACTGCATTGATCGCTTTTTTACTTGCATTATTATTTGTTGAGCTTCTGCTACCTGCATTTAATTCGCTAACCCAATCAGACATTATTATTCCTTACCATAATGTTTTCTTTTGGGTCATTATAACCGCGTATGTATTCATTACCGGATTGCTTGCAGGCAGCCGCCCGGCATTTTATTTATCATCATTGAATCCTGTAAAAGTTTTAAAAGGAACATTTAAAGCGGGTAAAGCATCCTCCTTGTCCAGAAAGATTTTAGTTATTCTGCAATTTAATTGTTCCATTGCTTTAATGATAAGCACTATAATCATTTACCAGCAAATTGAATATGCAAAAAAAAGACCCGCAGGGTATAACGAAAACCTGTTAGTAAACACGGATATAAGCGGCAGCCTTCAGCAGAATTACGAAGCTCTAAAGAATGACATGCTGCAGAGTGGAATGGTTACAACTGTTACAAAATCATCAAGCCCTGTTACAGATATTTGGGGAAATCAAAGAATAGATAATTGGGAAGGCAAGTTACCTGGCGAATCATTGAATCTTTCAACTGTTGCTGTCTCGGATGCTGATTATTTTAAAACGATGGGTATGCAAATTATCAGTGGTAGAAATTTTAGGGGTTTACCAGGTGCAGATTCTCTCAGTGTTTTATTAAATGAAGCAGCTGTAAAAAGAATGCGTTATAAGCAACCACTCAACCAGACCATAACATGGCATGATGTGCCGCAACGTGTAAAGGTTGTGGGAATTGTAAAAGATGCGGTAATGACTTCGCCCTTTTCAGATGCGCAGCCAACTATTTTCGCTTATAATCCTGAGTGGGCTAATGTTATAACATATCGTTTGGCACCAACTGTAAATACTCACACAGCAATTGCAAGGCTTAGTGAAATATTCAACAAATACAATCCTGCTTATCCATATGAATATCATTTTACAGATGAAAGCTATGCTGCCAAGTTTGATTTTGAAATATTAATTGGCAGGCTTGCCGGAATATTTGCCGCATTGGCAATATTTATTTCCTGCCTTGGATTATTTGGCCTGGCAGCCTACATGGCAGAACAACGCACGAAAGAGATTGGTATCCGCAAAGTTCTTGGAGCAAGTGTTCCTCATGTTTGGATATTGTTATCAAAAGAGTTTATTGTGCTTGTTGTAATCAGTTGCATTATTGCGTCACCGGCAGCATATTATTATCTATACGCCTGGTTACAGCAGTATGATTATAGAATCACAATAAATCCATTGGTTTTCATATTAGCAGGTGTTGCAGCGATTCTAATAACGATTATCACCATCAGCTTTCAGGCAATAAAAGCAGCGATGGCAAACCAGGTGAAGAGTTTGAGAACGGAATAATTTGAAAATTTGAAGATAAAAAAACGTAATAATTGTTTGTTTACTATCTAAAAGTTCATGAAAAGAATCAATGATGAATTAAATCGGAAAATCAACAAATCATACATCATAAATTAACTTTCATGTTTAAAAATTATTTAAAAACCGGATGGAGAAATTTAAACGGCAACAAATTTTACAGCCTGATCAATATCAGCGGCCTTGCCATCGCACTGGCAACAAGTATAATGCTATTGCTTTGGGTGCAAAATGAAAAAAGCTATAACAAGTTTAATAAAGATTATCAAAACATTTACCAGTTAAGCACACATTTTACTGACAACGGCAATGAAATAACGTGGACGCAAGTACCCGGACCACTTTCTGTTTTTGCAAAATCGATTCCAACGGTAAAATCTATTGTAAGGATTGTAGCCGATTATGATCAGTTACTTTCCAACACCAACCACACGAAGATATTTGATGGAAATACTATAGCAGCAGTGGACAGCAGTTTCTTTTCCATTTTTAGTTATCCTTTAGTAAAAGGGAGTAAAGACGATTTTTTGCTAAACAATCACTCTATGATTCTTACGCAAAAAACTGCTGCAAAACTTTTCGGAACCGAGGACCCAATAGGAAAATCAGTCGTTTATAATAATGATAACTTTATGGTGACCGGAGTTTTAAAAGATTTTCCTCAAAACTCTTCCCTGCAATATGATGCAATTTTTCCGATGAGTTATTATGCAAAACAATTTACCGTAAATGGAGGAAATGGCGAGTGGAAGACGATTGATGCAGACCTCGGGAATTTCACCTTTGAAGCTTATGTAGAATTGCAACCGGACGCTACCCCCCGGAAAACAGGGAAAGCATTTTCTTCCGCTTATAAAAAAGTAAACCGCGATAGTGATGCCTACTTTCAGTTACACAATATTGCAGCCATTCACTTGGTAACTGCTGACGGGAATAATGCGGCATTACGAATGGTGAATATATTTATGTTGATAGCCATTTTATTATTGCTTATCGCAGGAATTAATTATGTAAATCTTTCTACTGCCCGTTCGCTAATCCGTGCAAAAGAAGTAAGCATCCGCAAAATTGTGGGAGCAAATAAAACGCAACTTTTCTTCCAATTTGTAACAGAAACATTTTTATTATTCTGTATAGCGACAGCCATTTCAATAGGCCTGATTTTTTTGCTGATGCCTTTGTACAATAACGTTTCAGGCAAAATATTCAACTTTTCTTTAATGAATCCTGCCGTATGGAAAGTGATCCTTGTTTCCATTGGAGGCACGCTGATAGCTTCCAGTATTTACCCGGCTCTTTTATTGTCTTCATTCAACCCCATACAATCTTTAAAGGGAAAGATCAGTACGGCAATGGGAAGTGTTTTATTCAGGAAGGTACTGGTAGTTTTCCAGTTTGCCGTTTCAGTTATTTTAATTGTAAGTACACTCGTTATAAGCAAGCAAATGCAATTTATCAGGGATAAAAATGTTGGATATGACAAAAGTTTTGTCTTTTCTATTCCGCTTACGCAGAAAGCAACAGATCATATAGATGCAGTTAAAAGTGAATTACGCAACCAGCACGGAGTTTTAAATGTTGCATCAAGTGATATTTATAGTATTTCAAACATTGAGCGTTCGACCAGTGATATTGATTGGACTGGAAAACCGGATAATTACAGCATGATTATCGCTGAGGCAAGAATTGATAAAGAGTTCATTCCTACAATGAAATTGCAGTTTGTGGAAGGAGGGAATTTTACAGGCGACCCCTCAGACAGCGCGCATTATATTCTGAATGAGAAAGCCGTTCATCAAATGAATTTAAAACCACCTTATGTAGGCAAGCAAATAAGTTTTCACGGGAATAAAGGAACGATTACAGGGGTTTTGAAAGATTTTAATTTCAAATCATTAAAAGAAGAAATCTCCCCATTGATTTTTTCTTCCCGTTCCACATGGGGAAGTAAAAACTTTTTGTACATCCGTACTACAGGCAAAGACGCGCAACATACAATTGCCGCTGCTCAAACAGAATACAAAAAATACGCAGGAGATATTCCGTTCAGCTACACTTTTGTGGACAAGCAATTTGAGAATATGTATTTGTCTGATCAGCGAACAGGCACACTTTTCAATTTGTTTGCTGGCATCGCTATTTTTATTTCCTGCCTTGGCTTATTTGGTTTGACAACTTATACTGCGCAGGTAAGAACCAAAGAAATAGGTGTAAGAAAAGTACTCGGCGCAACAGTTGCCAACATTATAAAACTGATGAGTTCGGATTTTTTAAAATTAATTTTTATTTCAATTATTATCGCGGTTCCTTTTGCGTGGCTTGCAATGAATAAATGGCTTGCGGATTTCGCGTTCAGAATACATATCGGCTGGTGGATATTTTTAATAGCAGGAATTAGTGCGATTTTAATTGCATTGATAACAGTCAGCTTGCAGGCAATAAAAGCTGCGATGGCTAACCCGGTGAAGAGTTTGAGAACGGAGTGAACTTAATTAGCTAATGTGATAATTAGCTAATATGCTGATTAGCTAATGTGGTAATTAAGAAAAACAGGAATATTAATTATTGGTTGGTTTACTTTAAAGTAACAGTCACGCATAAACGAAAATAAAATGTTTAAAAATTATTTGAGAACAGCGTGGCGAAATATGGCTCACAACAAAGCTTATTCTGTTATTAATATTCTCGGCCTTGCACTCGGAATATGTGCATGTATTGTCATCTATCTTATAACCAGTTTCGAATTTAGTTTCGATAAATTTCATCCTGACGGAGATCGTATTTATCGCATGGTGGGAGAAGCGCAAAATAATGCAGGTGAAAAAATGTAAAATCCAGGTTAATCGTTATACTGAAGATGGAGGACTTGTAAAAACCGCAGGGATGCAATTGATCGAGGGCAGAGACATTGATATAGAAAAATTTCCTTCTGATTCAACTGCCTGCCTTATTAGTG
>Ga0207652_10000244_pt1 | contig 56728 bp, 62 predicted proteins | sample KBSC63BmetaG_FD_184334 | JGI IMG/M metagenome (GOLD analysis project Ga0207652, IMG submission 184334) | Corn rhizosphere microbial communities from Kellogg Biological Station, Michigan, USA - KBS C6-3B metaG (SPAdes) (version 2) | ecosystem: Host-associated > Plants > Roots > Rhizosphere ... | reverse complement strand
GGTGGGTCGCCACGCGGCGAAGCGTGTCGCTGACGGTGCTCACGATGCGTTGATCGTACGTCGGGAGGCCGGGCTCGCTGCCGCCCCCCGAGTTCTTCGCGGGGCAGCAGATCGGGTCGCCCCGCTACTCCCAGCGGAAGGTCAGTGCGGCCACCACCAGGGCGGCGACCGCCCACCCGGCGAGCGTCCACCAGTCGTGCGCCGGCACGGACGCCCCGTGCCGCAGCACGGCGCGCAGGCCGTCGGACAGCGCGGTGACCGGCAGCCACTCGACCGCGTGGCGCAGGCCGGCCGGGAACCGGTCGACCGGGAACACCACGCCGCCGAGCGCCAGCAGCACGATGTAGACGAGGTTTGCGGCGGCCAGCGTCGCCTCGGCCCGCAGGGTGCCGGCCATCAGCAGCCCGAGCCCGCTGAACGCCGCGGTACCCAGGACCAGCAGACCCGCGACCGGCGCGCCGGACCCGTGCGGCGACCAGCCGAGCGCGAAGCCGACGCCGATGAGCAAGGCCACCTGCAGCGCCTCGACCGCGAGCACCGCGAGGGTCTTCGCGGCGAGCAGGCCCCACCGCGGCAGTGGGGTCGCGCCGAGCCGCTTGAGCACCCCGTAGCGCCGCTCGAAGCCGGTCGCGATCGCCTGACCGGTGAACGCCGTCGACAGCACTGCGAGCGCGAGCACGCCGGGGACGAGGTAGTCGACCCGCGGCTTCGGCATCTCCACCACGGGCACGGCCGCGAACAGCGCCAGCAGCAGCGTCGGGATGATGACCGTGAGCAGCAGCTGCTCGCCGTTGCGCAGCAGCAGCCGCAGCTCCATCGCGGTCTGCGCGGCCACGATGCGGGGGAGCGGCGCTGCTCCGGGCCGGGGTGCGAATGTCCCTGCAGTCATCGGCCGAGCCCGCTTCCGAGGCCGCTCACCGCAGCGCCTTGCCGGTGAGCTCGAGGAAGACGTCCTCCAGCGAACGGGAACCGATCTTCAGGTCGTCGGGCATGACTCCATGGCCGGCGCACCATGCGGTCACCGTGGCGAGGAACTGCGGGTCGATGGACCCCTCGAGCAGGTAGTGGCCCGACGGTGACTCCTTCGCCGTCGACCCGAGCGGCAGCGCGGCGACCAGCGGGTCGAGGTCGAGGCCGGCCGGTGCCCGGAACCGCAGCTGCTGCTCGGCCGGTCCGGCGGTCAGCTGGCCCGGCGTGCCGGATGCGACGACCCGGCCGGCATCGACGATGACGACGTGGTCGGCGAGGCGTTCGGCTTCCTCCATGTAGTGGGTGCTGAGCACGACCGCGACGCCGTCGGCGCGCAGCTCCTCGACCAGCTCCCAGGTCGCGTGCCGGGCCTGCGGGTCGAGCCCGGCGGTCGGCTCGTCGAGAAAGACCAGCTCCGGGCGGCCGACCACGGCGAGGGCCAGCGACAGCCGTTGCTGCTGCCCGCCTGACAGCCGGCGGTACGGCGTCGCGCCGCAGCTCTGCAGCCCCAGTCGGTCGACGAGCAGCCCGATCGGGATGGGGTCGCGGGCGAACGACGCGACCAGCTCGAGCATCTCGGTCGCCCGCGCTCCGGGGTAGATGCCGCCGGACTGCAGCATCACGCCGACGCGCGGTTTGAGCGCGCGCGCGTCGCGGTGCGGGTCGAGGCCGAGGACGCGCACCGTGCCCCCGTCGGCGCGGCGGAAGCCCTCGCACGTCTCGATCGTGGTCGTCTTGCCGGCGCCGTTGGGCCCGAGCAGCGCGGTCACCGCGCCGTGCGCGGCGGTGAAGGTGAGCCCGTCGGCCGCCACCGTGTCGCCGTAGCGTTTGATGAGGCCGTTGATCTCGACGGCGGCTCCCTCGGCTACGGCCACGGCGCCGAGTCTAGGACGGCGCCGGGGGGCCGGTTTGCGTCCGCCGGACCAATTACGCGACAATAGCGTTGTGAAATTCGTGGAGACGCCGGTTGCGGACACCGCCGCCGATCAGCGCACCCGCGACCGGGTGGCCCGGCTCATCTTCGAGCGCGGCCCGCAGACCGCCGCCGCGCTGAGCGACGCGCTGGGTCTGACCGTCGCCGCGGTGCGCCGGCATCTCGACGCCATGCTCGCCGCAGGCACGATCGTCGGGCGCGAGGCGCGCCCGGCCGAGCGCAAGGGCCGTCGCCGCGGCCGGCCCGCTCGCGTGTTCGCGCTGTCCGACGCGGGGCACGCGGCGATGCCGAACGCCTACGACGACATCGCCTCGGCCGCTCTCCGGTTCCTCGCCGACTCCGGTGGCGAGGAGGCCGTCTCCCGGTTCGCCCAGGCCCGCGTCGCCGAGCTCGAGGTGCGTTACGGCGATCGGCTCGCCGGCGTGGCCGCCGAGGACCGGCCGGCTGCGCTCGCCGAGGCGCTGGCCGCTGACGGCTACGCCGCGCGCACCGACGACGCCGGCACCGGCGTCCAGATCTGCCAGCACCACTGCCCGGTGCAGCACGTCGCCGAGGAGTTTCCGCAGTTGTGCGAGGCCGAGACCGCGGCGTTCGGCCGGCTTCTCGGCGTACACGTTCAGCGTTTGGCAACGATCGCTCACGGCGACGGCATTTGCACCACGCACGTCCCGTTGACCCCCGCACGTCCGACGGCAGGGAGGACCTCCGCATGACGACCACTGACCAGCAACTCAGCGAACTCGGTCGCTACAAGTTCGGCTGGGCCGACGCCGACGTCGCCGGCGCCTCCGCGCGACGCGGCCTCAACGAGGACGTCGTGCGCGGCATCTCGGGCAAGAAGGGCGAGCCCGAGTGGATGCTCAAGCTGCGGCTGAAGGGCCTGCGGTTGTTCGAGAAGAAGCCGCTACCCAGCTGGGGCTCCGACCTGTCGTCGATCGACTTCGACAACATCAAGTACTTCGTCCGGTCGACCGAGAAGCAGGCGACCAGCTGGGACGAGCTGCCCGCCGACATCAAGAACACCTACGACCGGCTCGGCATCCCGGAGGCGGAGAAGCAGCGCCTGATCGCCGGCGTCGCGGCGCAGTACGAGTCGGAGGTCGTCTACCACAAGATTCGCGAGGATCTCGAGGAGAGGGGTGTCATCTTCCTCGACACCGACACCGCGCTGCGCGAGCACGAGGACCTCTTCCGCGAGTACTTCGCGACGGTCATCCCGGTCGGTGACAACAAGTTCGCCGCGCTCAACACCTCGGTGTGGTCGGGCGGGTCGTTCATCTACGTGCCACCGGGCGTGCACGTCGACATCCCGCTGCAGGCCTACTTCCGCATCAACACCGAGAACATGGGGCAGTTCGAGCGGACGCTGATCATCGCCGACGAGGGCTCCTACGTGCACTACGTCGAGGGCTGTACGGCGCCGATCTACTCGTCCGACTCGCTGCACTCCGCGGTGGTCGAGATCGTGGTGAAGAAGGACGCCCGCGTCCGCTACACGACGATCCAGAACTGGTCCAACAACGTCTACAACCTCGTCACCAAGCGGGCTGCCGCGCACGAGGGCGCGACGATGGAGTGGATCGACGGCAACATCGGCTCCAAGGTCACGATGAAGTACCCCGCCGTCTGGCTGCTCGGCGAGCACGCCCGCGGCGAGACCCTGTCGGTCGCCTTCGCCGGGGAGGGCCAGCACCAGGACGCCGGCGCCAAGATGGTGCACGCCGCACCGCACACGTCGTCGACGATCATCAGCAAGTCGGTGGCCCGCGGCGGCGGGCGCACCTCCTACCGCGGTCTCGTGCAGATCCAGGAGGGCGCCCACCACTCGAGGAGCACGGTGAAGTGCGACGCGCTGCTCGTCGACACCGTCAGCCGCTCCGACACCTACCCCTACGTCGACGTCCGCGAGGACGACGTGGCGATGGGCCACGAGGCCACGGTCAGCAAGGTCTCCGAGACCCAGCTCTTCTACCTGATGAGCCGCGGCCTCGGCGAGGACGAAGCGATGGCGATGATCGTGCGCGGCTTCGTCGAGCCGATCGCCCGCGAGCTGCCGATGGAGTATGCGCTGGAGCTCAACCGCCTCATCGAGCTGCAGATGGAAGGTGCCGTCGGCTGATGGCCCCATCGGCACAGATCACTGCGGCGCAGCCGGTCGACGCCCGCCAGGAACGCATCCGTTCGCACGACCCGGCCGACTTCCCGGTCCCCACGGGTCGCGAGGAGGAGTGGCGCTTCACGCCGCTCGACCGGCTGCGCGGCCTGCACGCGACCGATCCCGCGACGCTGCACGCCGACGGCAAGGTCGTCGTCGAGGTGGCCGCCGCCCCCGGCACCCAGGTCGACACCGTCGGCCGCGACGACCCGCGGCTGGGCACGGTGCTGGTCCCCGCCGACCGGGTCGCCGCAGTGGCATACGCGGCCTTCGAGACCGCGACCGTCATCACCGTGCCGGCGGGCTCGGCAGACCCCGAGCCCACCGTCGTCACCCTGCGCGGCGAGGGCGGCACCGCCTTCGGGCACCTGCGCATCGACGTCGGGCGCAGCGCCGGCGCCACCGTCGTGCTCGACCACCAGGGCAGTGCGATCTACGCCGGCAACCTCGAGATCGACGTCGCCGACGGCGCGACGCTGACGCTGATCTCCCTGCAGGACTGGGAGAGCGACGCGGTGCACGCCGGTGCGCAGGTCGTCTGCCTCGGCCGCGACGCCCGGTTGCGGCAGGTCACGGTCACCCTCGGCGGCGACCTGGTGCGGCTGACGCAGACCGTGAAGTACGCCGGACCCGGCGGCGACGCGGAGCTGCTCGGCCTCTACTTCGCCGACGCGCAGCAGCACCTGGAGCACCGGCTGTTCGTCGACCACGCAGTGGCGCACTGCCGCTCCCGGGTCACCTACAAGGGCGCGCTGCAGGGCGACGAGGCGCACACCGTCTGGATCGGCGACGTGCTCATCCGGGCCGAGGCCGACGGCACCGACTCCTACGAGCTCAACCGCAACCTGCTGCTGACCGACGGCGGCCGCGCCGACTCCGTCCCCAACCTGGAGATCGAGACCGGCGAGGTCGTCCAGGCCGGGCACGCCAGCGCCACCGGTCGCTTCGACGACGAGCAGCTGTTCTACCTGCAGGCCCGCGGCATCCCCGCCGACGAGGCGCGTCGCCTGGTCGTCCGCGGCTTCTTCGCCGAGATCATCGCGCAGATCGACGTCCCGGCGTTCCGCGAGCGGCTCGACGCCGCCGTCGACGAGGAGCTGGGCCGGGTGCTGGGTTGATGAGCGGCTACGCCCGTGCCTGCGGCCTCGGCGACCTGGGTGACGAGGCCGCGCTGCACGTCGACATCGACGGCGTGCCGGTCTGCATCGCCAAGAGCTGCGGTGAGTTCTTCGCCATCTACGACGTCTGCTCCCACCAGGACGTGCCGCTCTCCGAGGGCGACGTCGACGACTGCACGGTCGAGTGCTGGCTGCACGGCTCCCGATTCGACCTGCGCACCGGCAAGCCCACGGGTCTGCCCGCCACCCGGCCCGTGCCCGTCTACCCCGTCAAGGTGGACGGCGACGACGTCCTCGTCGCCGTCCACGAACCGCTGTGAAGCTGGAGTCCTGACACCCATGGCCACGCTCGAGATCCGCGACCTGCACGTCTCCGTCGACGACAAGGAGATCCTCCGTGGCGTCGACCTGACCGTGAAGCAGGGGGAGACGCACGCGATCATGGGGCCCAACGGCTCCGGCAAGTCGACGCTCGCCTACTCCATCGCCGGTCACCCCAAGTACACCGTGACCAGCGGCGAGATCCTGCTCGACGGCGAGGACGTCCTCGCCATGACCGTCGACGAGCGAGCGCGGGCCGGCCTGTTCCTCGCGATGCAGTACCCCGTCGAGGTGCCCGGCGTCACGGTCTCCAACTTCTTGCGCACGTCGGTCACGGCGATCCGGGGCGAGGCGCCGAAGCTGCGGACCTTCGTCAAGGAGGTCGACGAGGCGATGGCGCAGCTGCAGATGGACAAGGCCTTCAAGAACCGCAACGTCAACGAGGGCTTCTCCGGTGGTGAGAAGAAGCGCCACGAGGTGCTGCAGCTCGAGCTGCTCAAGCCGAAGATCGCCATCCTCGACGAGACCGACTCCGGTCTCGACATCGACGCACTGAAGGTCGTCTCCGAGGGCGTCAACCGGGTGCGCGAGGCCGGGCAGACCGGCACCCTGCTGATCACCCACTACACCCGCATCCTGCGCTACATCCGGCCCGACTACGTGCACGTGTTCGTCAGCGGCCGGTTCGTCGAGGAGGGCGGCCCGGAGCTTGCCAACCGGCTCGAGGCCGAGGGCTATGACCATTGGGTCAAGGGCGCCGGTCCGGCGGCGATCAACGGCGCCGAGCAGCCCGGCGTGGAGGCCGGCGTCCTGCCCGGCGCCGGGGGACCGGGTCGATGAGCGCTACGGCCTACGACGTCGAGCGCATTCGCAAGGACTTCCCGATCCTGTCGAGGGTGCTACCGAACGGTCGCCCGCTGGTCTACCTCGACAGCTCCAACACCTCGCAGAAGCCGCAGGTCGTCATCGACACCGTGCGGGAGTTCTACGAGCAGCACAACGCCAACGTCGCGCGGGCGATCCACACGCTCGGCGCGGAGGCGACCGAGGCCTATGAGGACGCGCGCCGCAGCGTCGCGGGTTTCCTGCACGCGGCCGACGAGCGCGAGATCGTCTTCACCAAGAACATCACCGAGGGCATCAACCTCGTCGCGCGCGTGCTCGGCGACGCCGGTCGCGTCGGCCCCGGCGACGAGGTGCTGGTCACCGAGATGGAGCACCACTCCAACATCGTCCCCTGGCAGCTCCTCTGCCAGCGCACCGGCGCGACGCTGAAGTGGTTCCCGCTGACCGACGACGGCCGGCTCGACCTCACCGATCTCGACACGCTGCTCACCGAGCGCACCAAGATCGTGTCGTTCGTGCACATGAGCAACATCCTCGGCACGATCAACCCGGTCGACGTCATCGTGCGCCGGGCCCGCCAGGTGGGTGCCCTGGTGTTCCTCGACGCGGCGCAGTCGGCACCCCACCTGGCCGTCGACGTGCAGGCGCTCGGGGTCGACTTCCTCGGCTGCACCGGCCACAAGATGCTCGGCCCGACCGGGGTCGGGGTGCTCTGGGCCAGGCTGTCCTTGCTCGAGGAGCTGCCGCCGTTCCTCGGCGGCGGGGAGATGATCGAGGAAGTCGCGATGACCGGCTCGACCTACGCGGAGCCGCCGCACAAGTTCGAGGCCGGCACCCCGCCGATCGCCCAGGCCGTCGGGCTGGGGGCGGCGATCCGATACCTCGACGACATCGGCATGGACGCGATCGCCGCGCACGAGCACGCGCTCACGGCGTACATGCTCGACGCGTTGCAGGCGGTCGACGGCCTGCGCGTCATCGGGCCGACCGAGCCCGTCGACCGCGGCGGCATCGTGTCGTTCGTGCTGGGTGACCTGCACCCGCACGATGTCGGACAGGTGCTCGACGAGCACGGCATCGCCGTCCGCGTCGGCCACCACTGCGCGCGGCCCACCTGCGTGCGCTACGGCGTGCCCGCGACGACTCGCGCCTCCGTGCACCTCTACACGACGACGCAGGAAATCGACGCCCTGGTCGCCGGGTTGCACCAGGTGAAGAAGTTCTTCGCGCGAGGGGTGGCATGAGCGTCGACTCGATGTACCAGGAGATCATCCTGGATCACTACCGCAACCCGCACCACAAGGGGCTGCGGCAGCCGTACGACGCCGAGGTGCACCACGTCAACCCGACCTGCGGCGACGAGGTGACCCTGCGGGTGCGGCTGTCCGGCGACCGCGTCGACGACGTGTCCTACGACGGCGAAGGCTGCTCGATCAGCCAGGCCTCCACCTCGGTGATGACCGATCTCGTCCTCGGCAAGACCGTCGACGAGGCGATGGCCGTCATGGACGAGTTCGTCTCGCTGATGCAGTCCAAGGGAGCCGGCGAGCCCGACGAGGACGTGCTCGAGGACGCGGTCGCGTTCACCGGTGTCTCGAAGTACCCCGCCCGCGTCAAGTGCGCCCTGCTGGCCTGGATGGCCTGGAAGGACGCGACCGCACAGGCCCTGAACGAGGAGCGTTCGGCATGACCGAGATGGCAGAAACGTTGACCGTCGAGGACGTCACCGAGGCGATGCGCGACGTCGTCGACCCCGAGCTCGGCATCAACGTCGTCGACCTCGGCCTGGTCTACGGCGTCGACATCGCCGACGGCAACGCGGTGACCCTCGACATGACGCTGACGTCGGCGGCCTGCCCGCTGACCGACGTCATCGAGGACCAGACCAACGGCGCGCTCGGCCACCTGGCCAGCGAGGTCGTCATCAACTGGGTCTGGATGCCGCCGTGGGGGCCGGACAAGATCACCGACGACGGCCGCGAGCAGCTCCGCGCTCTGGGCTTCAACGTCTAGTCGGCGGCATCGGCGGCCTCGACCTCCTCGCGGGTGATGCCGAGCAGGAACAGGATCGCGTCGAGGTAGGGCACGTTGACCGCGGTGTCTGCTGCCTCGCGCACGACCGGCTTGGCGTTGAACGCGATCCCGAGCCCCGCCGCCGCCAGCATGTCGAGGTCGTTCGCGCCGTCACCGACGGCGACGGTCTGGGCCAGCGGTACGCCGGCCGCCGCGGCGAACTCCTCCAGCGCCCGCGCCTTGCCCGCCCGGTCGACCACCGGGCCGACCACCCGACCGGTCAGCGCCCCGTCGGCGATCTCGAGCGTGTTCGCCGCGGCGAAGTCGAGAGCCATCGTCTGCACGAGCCCGTCGATGACCTGCGTGAACCCGCCGCTGACGACGCCGACGACGCAGCCCAGCCGCTTCAGCGTGCGCACCAGTGTGCGGGCGCCCGGGGTCAGGCGCAGGGAGTCGCGCACGTCGTCGAGCACCGAGGCATCGAGGCCGGCGAGTAGCGACACCCGGCGCCGCAGCGACTCCGCGAAGTCGATCTCCCCGCGCATCGCGGCCGCGGTCACCTCGGCAACCTGCGCGCCGTAGCCCGCCCGCTCCGCGAGCATCTCGATCACCTCGCCCTGCACGAGGGTCGAGTCGACGTCGAGCACCACCAACCGTTTCGCCCGCCGGTGCAGGCCCGCGGGCTGCACGGCGACGTCGACCTGCTCGGCGGCTGCGACCAGGGACAGGGCCGCGCGCAGGGTCTGCGGATCCCCGCCGGCCACCATCAGCTCGTAGCTCGTGACCGGGTAGCTCGCGATCCGCTCGATCCGTTCGATGTTGGCGCCGTGCTGCGCCAGGGTGCCGGCGACGGCCGCGATCGAGCCGGCGGACAGCTGCTCGGCCAGCACGGTCACGTGGTGGCGTTCGACCCGGGCGGGGTCGGGTGCCGCGGCGATCCGGCGTACGTCGATCTGCACGTCGAGGGTCGTCGCGCAGGGTCCCAGCGCGTGCTGCAGCGCGTCGGTGGTGCGGTCGGCGGCGACGAGCACGCCGAGGAGCAGCCGGTCGCGCACGACGACCTGCTCGACCTCGAGCACGGTGGCGCCCAGCTCGTGCAGGACCGTGAACAGCCCGCTCGTGACGCCGGGGTGGTCGGCGCCGGTGACGGTCAGGTAGAGGGCGTCGACGTCGTCGGGCATGGCTCCCCAGACGCTAGTCGGCGACTCCGGTGGCGTGACCGGCACGTCGGCTGGCGAGCACGCCGAGCACCGCGATGCCGGCCATCGCCAGGTCGATCGCAGCGATGGCCGCGCCGAGCCCGATGGCGCCGCTCTGTGCCCAGGCGACCAGCCCGCCGCCGGCGCCGATCGTGACCACGCTGCAGGTCACGTCGCAGATCTGCAGCGCGGCGGAGTTGGCGCCCTGCTCGCGCTCCGGCGACATGGACAGCGTCAGCACCGAGATCGACGGCATGGCCAGGCCCATGCCGAGACCGGCGACGCACCACAGGGGGAGCGCCAGCCACATCGTGACGTGCGACGACGAGGCCACCAGCGCGAGCGGCCCGATGCCGGTGGCGACGACCGCGAACCCGAGCGGCAGCAGCCGTCGCCGGACCGCCTCGCTGGCCCGGCCCTGCACCCACGAGCCCGCGGCCCAGCCGAGCGCGCCGACGGTCAGCGGGAGACCGGCGGTCGCCGGCGAGGCGCCGTGCACGCGAGTGAGGGCGAGCGGCAGGTAGGCCTCGGCGCCGAAGAAGCCGCCGGCGAGGATGCCGCGCAACGCCACCGTGGCGGGCAGGCCGCGGCGCAGACGCAGCGTGCCGTCGGGGAGAAACCTGCGCAGTGCCGGCAGCATGAGCGCCAGGCCGAGAACCACCAGGGGGATCGACCACCATCCCGGCTGCTGGCCGGCGTACTGCACCGCGGCCAGCCCGCTGGCCACCAGCACGGCGACGACGAGCCCTCCGCGCCGCAGCCCGGCGCCGCCGGCGGCCGAAGGCAGGCCGCGCAGCACCGGCCCGAGCAGCGCCAGCCCGACGAGCACCAGCGGCAGCATGCCCACGAAAACCCAGCGCCAGCCGGGCCCCGACGCGACGGCGCCGGCCGCCGCCGGGCCGACCAGCGCGGGCACCACCCATGCGGCGGAGATGGCCGCGAACGCCTTGGGGCGCAAGGATTCGTCGTAGGCCCGCGCCATGACCACGTAGAGCGCCACGACGATCATCCCTGCGCCGAGACCCTGCACCGCGCGGCCGGCGACGAAGACCGCCATCACCGGCGCGGCACCGGCCATGACGAGCCCGCCGGCGAACAGCCCCATGCCGCCGAGGAGCGATCGTCCGGGGCCGTGGCGGTCGCAGCGAGCGCCCGCGTCGACGATGCCGATCACGTCGGCGATGAAGAACGCCGTGAACGCCCAGGCGTAGTAGCGCAGCCCGTGCAGGTCACGCACGGTCGTCGGCATGATCGTGGCCACGGCCATCGCGTCGACGGCGACGACGGTGATGACGAGCACCGCGCCGAGGGTGGCGAGCCGATGTCCGGCGTCGAGGATCGAACCGCGGACCCTGCCGCCGGCCTCGAGGTCGGCGGCGGTCGTCGCGGTCACAGGCCTACCAACGCGGGCACCGCGTGATCCCTTCCGTCGCGACGGCCGTAGGCTCCGAGCGGTCCCTGATCAACCACGCCAGGAGGAGTCCGCATGAGCATCAGCCTGATCGCCCTCTGGAACAAGCCGGGCGACGTCGAGGCCTTCGAGAAGCACTACCACCAGACCCACATGCCGCTCGCCCGCAAGCTCCCCGGCCTCAAGAGCGCGGAGACCTACAAGACCCAGGGTGACGGCCCTTACTACCGCGTTGCTGTCCTGCACTTCGACGGCCCGGACGCTCTCGGCGCCGCGATGGGCAGCCCCGAGGGCGCCGCGCTCATGGAGGACACCCAGAAGCTCGGCACGCTCGACACGCTCGTCGTCGAGGACGACTGATCCCCGGGGGTGAGTTGGCGCCTGTGCGGGGGATGAGTGATCATGGCCCTGCAGGGGGTCGAATAGGGACAATCGAGAGACACGGAGGTACGCCGTGGCGGACCTGAAGAAGGGCAGCCGGGTGACCGGCGACGAACGCAACCGGCTGGCGACCGACCTGCGGAGGCGCTACGAGACCGGTGACAGCATCCGCGCCCTCGCGGAGTCGACGGGACGCTCCTACGGCTTCATCCACCGCATCCTCAGCGAGTCCGGCACCCCCTTGCGCGGTCGCGGCGGCGCGACCCGCGGACGCAAGCAGTCCTGACCCCTCGCTCCTCCGCGGAAGGTCCTCGGCGCCGCCGGTGTTGTTCGGCGGTGGGACCTACCGCGGAGGAGTGACGAGTCGATGGCACCGGGGCACGGAGCGGGCTGGTCCACGCTGCGCTCCTACAGCCGCGACCGTGAGGTCGGTCGGCAACGCCTGGCCCCCGGCACGATCCGTCGCATCGGCGCCTTCGCCCGCCCCTACCGGCGCTGGCTGGTGCTGCTGCTCGGGCTGATCCTGTTCGATGCGGTCATCGGCGCCGCCAACCCGCTCATCTACAAGCGCATCATCGACGCGATCCTCGGCCACCACGTCAGCACCGTCGAGTGGCTGGCCGGGCTGGTCGCCTTCCTCGCCGTCATCGACGGGGCTGTGTCGCTCGCGATGCGCTGGTACTCCGCCCGCATCGGCGAAGGTCTCATCTACGACCTGCGGGCCAAGGTCTTCGGACACGTGCAGCGCATGCCGATCGCCTTCTTCACCCGCACGCAGACCGGCGCACTGATCACCCGGCTCAACAACGACGTCCTCGGCGCGCAGCAGGCGTTCACCGGCACGCTGTCCAACGTCGTCAGCAACGTGGTCAGCGTCACGATCGTGCTGGCGGCGATGTTCTTCCTGTCCTGGCAGATCACCCTGCTGGCACTGGCGCTGCTGCCGGTCTTCGTGCTCCCCGCGCGCTTCGTCGGGCGGCGCCTGCAGAGCATCACCCGCGAGGGCTATGCGCTCAACGCGGAGATGAACACCACGATGACCGAGCGGTTCAACGTCTCGGGGGCGCTGCTGGTCAAGCTGTTCGGCCGGCCGGAGAGCGAGGACGCCGCGTTTCGCACCCGCGCCCGCCGGGTCGCCGACATCGGCGTGCAGCAGGCGATGTACAGCCGGGTCTTCTTCGTCGCCCTCACCCTCGTCGCCGCGCTGGCGACGGCCATCGTCTACGGCCTGGCCGGCCGGTGGGCGGCCGAGGGCACCCTGCAGGTGAGCACCGTGGTCGCGCTGGTGGCCTACCTCACCCGCCTCTACGGCCCGCTGACGTCACTGTCCAACGTGCAGGTCGACGTCATGACCGCGCTGGTGTCCTTCGAGCGCGTCTTCGAGGTGCTCGACCTGCAGCCTTCGATCGCCGACCGCGAGGGCGCGGTCGCGTTGCCGCGTGAGCTCGGCGGGCGGGCGACGATCGAGTTCGACGACGTGCACTTCCGCTACCCGACCGCGGCCGAGGTCTCGCTCGCGTCGCTGGAGTCGGTCGCGGTCCTCGACAGCACTCCCGACAAGCAGGTGCTGCGCGGTGTCTCGCTGCGGGCCGAACCAGGCCAGCTGGTCGCGCTCGTCGGGCCGTCCGGTGCGGGCAAGACCACCATCAGCCAGCTGGTCACGCGGATGTACGACGTGCAGAAGGGCAGCGTGCGTGTCGGCGGTCACGACGTGCGCGACGTCACCCTCGACTCGCTGCGCAACGCGGTGGGCGTCGTCACGCAGGACGCGCACATGTTCCACGACACGATGCGCGCGAACCTGCTCTTCGCCCGCCCCGACGCGACCGAGGCGCAGATGTGGGAGGCCCTGGACGACGCCAACATCTCCGAGCTCGTCGAGTCGCTGCCCGACGGGCTCGACACCGTCGTGGGTGACCGCGGTTATCGCCTCTCGGGCGGGGAGAAGCAGCGCCTCGCGATAGCCCGGCTGATCCTCAAGGCGCCGTCGATCGTGGTGCTCGACGAGGCCACCGCGCACCTCGACTCCGAGTCGGAAGCGGCTGTGCAGCGGGCGCTCAAGCGGGTGCTCGCCGACCGCACGTCCCTCGTCATCGCGCACCGGCTGTCGACGGTCCGCGAGGCCGACCAGATCCTCGTCGTCGACGACGGGCGCGTCGTCGAGCACGGCCGGCACGACGAACTGCTCGCGGCCGGCGGGCTCTACGCCGAGCTCTACCGCACCCAGTTCGCCCGGTCCCCGGCCGACGAGGTGCCCACTCCTACGGTCGGTTAGCCGCGGGCCTGCTCGCCCCGGCTGACGACCTCGCTGATCTCGTCGAGGATCGCCGGCCACAGCTCCTGGGGAAGGTCGTGCCCCATCCCGGCGAACGTCACGAGCTTGGCGTCGGGCACCGCGTCGGCGGTTGCCTGGCCACCGGGCAGCGGGACCAGGGGGTCGTCCTCGCCGTGGATGACCAGCGTGGGGACGCCTAGCTCCGCGAGCCCGGGCCGCCGGTCGGGGCTCGCCTGGATCGCGAGCAGCTGACGCATCACACCGGTCGGGTCGTAGCCGCGGTCGTAACCGCGGCCGGCGATCGTCTGGATCCATGGGATGTCGTGGGCGAAGCCCGGGGAGCCGATCAACCGCCACATCTCCGGGGCGCTGTCGACGACCTCCTGGCGGCTGGACGCGGGCGGCCGCAGCAGCGCGCCCATGGCGGCCTCGGTCGGCGGAGACACCGACGGGTCCGGCGTCGACATGATCGACGTGAGGCTGCGGGTGCGCTGCGGGTGGTCGATCGCGAACTGCTGCACGATCATGCCGCCCATCGAGGCACCGATCACGTGCGCGCTGTCGAGGTCGAGGGCGTCGAGCAGCCCGGCGGCATCGCCGGCCATGTCGCTCAACAGGTAGGCCGCGGAGGAGAAGTCGCCGCCCATCGCCGCCGCCACGTCGGGCTGGCGGGCATCGTGCAGATGGGTCGACTCGCCCACGTCGCGGTTGTCGTAGCGCACGACGAAGTGGCCACGGCCCGCGAGCTGCGCCACGAACTCGTCGTGCCAGGCGATCAGCTGGGCGCCGAGGCCCATCACCAGCAGGACGGGCGGGTCGGCGCGATCGCCGAACGTCTCGTAGGCAATCTCGAGCGGGCCGACCGCGGCCTTCTGCGTCGTCATGGCGCGGAGTCTGGCACGCGTCGTCACAGGGTCCGCAGGGCGCCGCCGTCGACCGGGATCACGCAGCCGCTGAGGTAGGACGCGGCCGGTGACAGCGCGAACGCCGCCACCCGACCGAACTCCGCCGGCTCGCCGAACCGCCGCAGCGGGATGCCGCCCTGCGCGCGCTGGCGCCCCTGCTCGTCGGCGTACAGCTGCGCGGTGCGGTCGGTCGACACGAGGCCCGGCATCAACCCGAAGACGCGTACGCCGCGGGGGCCGAGCTCGTCGGCGAGCGTCTTGGCCACCATGGCTAGGCCCGGGCGCAGGCCGTTGGAGATCGCCAGCCCGCCGATCGGCACCTTGACCGACGACGACAGCACCAGGCCGATCGCGCCCTCGCCCGTCATGGCGGTCGCGACGGCCCGGGCGAGGCGGACCGCCCCGAGGAACACCGACTCGAACGCCGACCGCCACTGCTCGTCGGTCACGTCCATGACCCCCCCGGGCGGCGGGCCGCCCACGCTGACCAGCGCGCCGTCGAGCCGGCCGAAGGCGTCGAGGGTCGCCTGCACCAGGCGATCCGCGGCCGCGGGGTCGGCGTTGTCGGCGGCGATGCCGACGGCACCCAGCTGGTCGGCGGCGGTGGCGACGTTGTCGTCGGACCGTGACGACACGACGACCCGCGCCCCGTCGACGATCAGCGCCTCGGCGGTAGCGCGCCCCAGCCCGCGGGTGCCACCAGTGACGATGTAGACGCGGTCATGAAGGCCGAGATCCATGCGGCCATCCTCTCAGGCCGGCTCCCTCGTGTCGGCGCGCAGGAACCGGCGTACGAACAGCGGGCCGACCACCTCGAACAGGAACACTGACGTGAGCACGATCGTCGACACCCGTTCACCCAACGTCGGCGCCTGTTCACCGACGTAGGCAACCAGCGCCACTGCCATCCCGGCGTGCGGCAGCAGCGCGCCGCCCAGCCGAAGAGACTCACGTCCCCGCAACGAGCCCAGCACCCGCCCGCCCAGCGCGGTCATCGTCACCTTGCTGGTGCCGCGGGCGAGGATGTACGCCGCTCCGATGAGCCCCACGTCGGGCACGTTCTGGATGCGGAACTCCGCACCCGCGACGATGAAGAACAGCAGGTAGAACGGGGCCTCGAGCACCCGGAGCACGCCGAACAGCCGGTCGGCCGCGGCCGGGCCGCGGTTGGCGGTCCAGATGCCGGTCGCCAGCAGCGAGATGACCAGCGAACCGTGGATCGTCACCGACAACCCGACGGTCCCGGTGATGACGAGCAGCTCGGTCAGCAGCAGCTCGCCGTCGTTGTGGACGTGCCGCTCGATCCAGAGCAGCAGCACCGCAGCGGCGATCCCGAGTCCGATCGCCGCGAGCGTCGCGCGACCGAAGACGCCGAGCGCAGCGGTCGGGCTGGTCAGCCGGCCACTGGTCGCGAGCACCAGCGGGAAGCCGATGCCGAAGGCCGCGGCGGTGACCACGTTGCTGAGTCCCACGGTGGCGAGCAGCCGGCGCGACGCGCCGCTTTCGGCACCTTCCTCGCGCACGGTCGCGGTGACGGTCAGCACCCCGGTCTCCGTCGCGATGATCGCGAGCAGCGTCGCGAGCGACGTCGAGGCGCCGGCCCACCGGGTCACCAGGTAGGTCGCGCCGGCAGTGACGAGCAGCGGCAGCACAGTGACCGCCCGCAGCACGTGGACGTCGCGGCGCAGGTCGGCGGCCCGCAACCGCTGACCGAACAGGAACATGACCGACCCGACCGCGACGTGGGTGATCCGCTGGAGTTGGTCGACGTTGTGCGCGTCGACCAGGTGCAGCGGACCGTGCGGGCCGACGAGCACCCCGATGACGAGGAACGCGACGATCTCCGGGGCCACCCGGCGGAACACCAGTCCGATGGTGACCGCGAAGCCGCCGAGCAGGGCACCGAGAAGCAGGGGGTCGATGAGCGGACCTCCTGCTAGGCGACCGGACGGGGCAGACCTCTACAGCAGCGAGCGTAGGACGTACTGCAGGATGCCCCCGTGCCGGTAGTAGGCCGCCTCGCCAGGCGTGTCGATCCGCACGACCGCCGTGAACTCCTTGTCGTCCGCCCGCACGGTCACCTCGCGCGGGATGCGGTCGGCTCCCTCGAGGCCGGTGATGTCGAAGACCTCCTCGCCGGTCAGCCCGAGGGAGTCGGCGTCCTGCCCGGGCTTGAACTGCATCGGCAACACGCCCATGCCGATCAGGTTGGAGCGGTGGATCCGCTCGTAGGAGACCGCCAGGACGGCCTTGACGCCGAGCAGCAGCGTGCCCTTGGCGGCCCAGTCACGCGACGAGCCGGAGCCGTACTCCGCGCCGCCGATGACGACGAGCGGTACGCCGTCGTCGATGTAGCGCATCGCTCCGTCGAAGATCGTCGTCTGCTCGCCGTCGGGCAGGTGGCGGGTCACCCCGCCCTCCGTGCCGGGGGCGAGCAGATTGCGCAGGCGGATGTTGGCGAACGTGCCGCGCATCATCACCTCGTGGTTGCCCCGGCGCGACCCGTAGGAGTTGAACTCCCGCTGGTCGACGCCGTGCTCGGTGAGGTAGCGACCGGCCGGCGAGTCCTTCTTGATCGACCCGGCGGGGGAGATGTGGTCGGTCGTCACCGAGTCGCCGAGCTTCGCGAGCACCCGGGCGCCGTGGATGTCCTTGATCGGGTCGGGCTCGCGGCCGATCCCCTCGAAGAAGGGCGGCTTGCGGATGTAGGTCGAGGGTGCGTCCCAGGCGAACGTGTCACCGCTCGGCACGTCGAGGGACTTCCAGCGGTCGTCCCCGCCGAACACGTCGGCGTAGCCGCTGCTGAACATGTCCGAGCGGATCGCCTCGCCGACGACCTGCTGCACCTCTTGCGGGCTCGGCCAGATGTCGGCGAGGAAGACGGGCTTGCCGTCGGATCCGGTGCCCAGCGGCTCGTTGGTGAGGTCGATGTCCATGGTCCCGGCCAGCGCATAGGCCACCACCAGCGGCGGCGAGGCCAGGTAGTTCATCTTCACGTCCGGGTTGATCCGGCCCTCGAAGTTGCGGTTGCCGGACAGCACCGAGGTGACGGCGAGGTCGTGAGCCTGTACGGCCGCACTGACCTCGGGGATCAGCGGCCCGGAGTTGCCGATGCACGTCGTACATCCGTAGCCGACCAGGTTGAAGCCGAGCTTCTCGAGATACGGCGTGAGGCCCGCGCGGTCGTAGTAGTCCATGACGACCTTGGACCCGGGCGCGAGCGAGGTCTTGACCCACGGCTTGCGCGACAGGCCCGCGTCGACCGCCTTCTTCGCCAGCAGGGCGGCGCCGACCATGACCGAGGGGTTGGAGGTGTTGGTGCACGAGGTGATCGCCGCGATCGTGACGGCACCGTGGTCGACCTCGAAGCTCGCCCCGTCGACGGTGACCTGCACCGGTTGGGACGGGCGCCCCGGCGACGTCGCGCGCAGGTGCTCCTGCGGCTGGTCGGCCGGGTCCTGGTGCGTACCGGCCGCGGGGGAGTCGCTGGCCGGGAACGACTCCTTCGACGCCTGGTCGGCGCGGCCGTTGGCGCTGTAGTCGACCAGCTGCTCGAGGGAGGAGCGGAAGCCCTGCTTGGCGTCGGACAGCGCGACGCGGTCCTGCGGCCGCTTGGGCCCGGCGATCGAGGGCACCACGGTCGACAGGTCCAGCTCGAGAGTCTCGGAGTAGTCGGCCTCACGCGCCGGGTCGTGCCAGAGGCCCTGCTCCTTCGCGTAGGCCTCGACCAGCTGCACGCGCTCGGCCGGGCGACCGGTCAGCCGCAGGTAGTTCAGCGTCTCGTCGTCGATCGGGAAGATCGCGCAGGTCGAGCCGTACTCCGGGCTCATGTTGCCGATCGTGGCCCGGTTGGCGAGTGGCACACCGGCGACGCCGGGGCCGTAGAACTCGACGAACTTGCCGACCACGCCGTGCTTGCGCAGCATCTCGGTGATCGTCAGGACCAGGTCGGTCGCGGTGGTGCCGGACGGCAGCTCGCCGGACAGCTTGAAGCCCACCACCCGCGGGATGAGCATGCTCACCGGCTGGCCGAGCATCGCCGCCTCGGCCTCGATGCCGCCCACGCCCCAGCCGAGCACGCCCAGACCGTTGATCATCGTGGTGTGCGAGTCGGTGCCGACGAGCGTGTCGGGGTAGGCGGTGCCGTCCTTGTCGAAGACCACGCGGGCGAGGTACTCCAGGTTGACCTGGTGCACGATCCCCGTGTCCGGCGGCACGACGACGAAGTCGCGGAACGCCTGCTGGCCCCAGCGCAGGAACTGGTAGCGCTCCTTGTTGCGCTCGAACTCCAGCTCGGCGTTCTGCGCGAACGCACGGGGGGTGCCGAAGTAGTCGGCGATCACCGAGTGGTCGATCACCAGCTCCGTGGGCACCAGCGGGTTGATCTTGCTCGTGTCGCCGCCCAGCTCGGCCATGGCCTCGCGCATCGCCGCGAGATCGACGATGCAGGGCACGCCGGTGAAGTCCTGCATCACGACGCGTGCCGGCGTGAACTGGATCTCGGTGTCCGGCTCCGCCTGCGCGTCCCAGCGCGCGAGCGCCTGCACCTGCTCGGCCGTGACGTTGTGCCCGTCCTCGTTGCGCAGCAGGTTCTCCAGCAGCACCTTGAGGCTGAACGGCAGCCGCGCGCTGCCGCTCACCGCGTCGAGCCGGTGGATGCGGTACGACGCCGCGCCGACGTCAAGGGTGTCGACGCTGTTGAAGCTGTCGGGATGGCTGCGCTCGGGGCTCATGCCGGCTCTCTCCTGTGCCGAGGTCGGGATCACCTCAGTCTCCCGCAGCCGTCCGGCCCGGTGCGCGGCAGCCCGGTCGGGCTGCCGCGCGTAGCCTGGGATGTGATGACGGTCGAGCAGGTTGCCGGCCGGCTGCGCGAGGCCGCAGCCTTCGCTCCCGCATGAGGCCCTGGCGGTCGAAGCACGGGTCCGGGCCACCGCTCGACGACGACGCCTACTTCGAGCAGGTCGTCCGCGACATGGCGCCGCGGCTGTCGATGACCGTGCTGCACTACGACCCGGCCGGCGAGGTCGAGCTGACGGGGATGAGCCTGGCGGGCACCGTCGACCTGCGCAACGTGCGCCAGCTCTGCCGCGGCGTCGACCGGTCCGCCTGGGGAGGGATCCTGGTCGACCACCTGGCCGGACTCGCGCAGGTGCGGTCACGGCCGCGGGGCTACGACAACCTCGACCGGGTGCGGCCCCTGTTGCGCAGCCGGCTCTACGCGGAGGCGGAGTTCCTGCTGGACGACGTCGAGGCCAGGCCGGTCGCGCCGGGAGTCGTGGAGGCCCTCGTCGTGAGCGAAGCGGGCACGATCGCGACCCTGCCCCGGACCCAGGTCGAGAGCTGGCACGAGCCCCTCGAGGAGCTCTACCGACAGGCCCGCGCGCAGGTGCGCGCCGAAGGCCTGCCGCAGGTGCGCGACGTCGACGTCGACGGGGCCGTCCTGCACGCGGTCGAGTCGCCGTCGTTCTTCACCGCGACCAGCGTGTTCTGGCTGCCCGAGCTGGTCGACGTACCTGCAGACGGAGCCCTCGTCGCGCTGCCGACCCGCCACCTGCTGCTGGTGCACCCGATCGGCGACGCGACGGTGGTGCCGGCGGTGCAGGCGATGGTCGTCAACGCCTACGCGTTCCACGACCAGGGCCCCGGCTCGCTGTCGCCGCATCTCTACTGGTGGCGCGCCGGCACGCTCTCGCTGCTGCCCGCGACGGTCGACCCGGATCGGGTGACGTTCCGCCCGCCGCCGGACTTCGCCGCGGTGCTGCGACGGCTCGGAGGTTGAGGCATCGCGGCGCCGTGCGAGGATGCCGGCCGTGGCGGACATCGAGGCGGTGCTGTTCGACTTCGGCGGAGTGATCCTGTCGAGCCCGTTCGAGGCGTTCGCGGCCTACGAGCGCGACCTCGGACTGCCGGCCGGCTTCATCCGCGGGCTCAACGCCACCAACCCCGACGCCAACGCATGGGCGCAGATGGAACGCGGCGCGGTTGACTTCGACGAGTTCTGCCACCTGTTCGAGTCCGAGGCGCGCGCCGCCGGATACGAGATCGACGCCCGCACGGTCATCGCGCTGCTGCGCGGCGAGCTGCGGCCGGCGATGGTGGAGGCCGTACGCCGGTGCGGCGAGCGGCTCAAGACCGCCTTGCTGACCAACAACTTCGCGACCGTGCAGGAACGCGACTCCGACGTCGCCCACGTCGTCGAGCTCTTCGACGTCGTGGTCGAGTCCAGCACGGTCGGCGTACGCAAGCCCGACCCGCACTTCTACGAGATCTCCTGCGAGCTGCTGGGCATCGAGCCGTCGGCAGCCGTGTTCCTCGACGACCTGGGCGTCAACCTCAAGCCGGCCAAGGCCCTGGGCATGCACACGATCAAGGTCGTCGACCCCGACGACGCGCTGGCACAGCTGGAGGCGGTCGTCGGGTTCCCGCTGCGCGCCGACGCGGCGTAGCGGCGGCGGGAGCGGACCCCCACCGCCGCGATCCGGGTCAGCAGCCCGGTTAGGGCGCGACGAGCAGCGGCGTCTCCCCGATGTGGTCGCGGCTGCCGTCGCGAGGGGAGAGCGTGTAGACGATCAGCTCACCGTGACCGGCTCGGTCGACGGTGTAGGGAACGGTCACGTCGAAGGTGCCGCGGGTGCCTGTACCCGACGTCGCGTGCACGATCTGCCGGCCCACGATCCGCCCGTCCCAGTCCGTCACCTCGATCTGGAAGACCGCCTCGAACACGTTGGCGGAGCCGCGGACGCGCAACGGGCTGTGCACGGTGCTTCCCGGCAGCGGCCTGTCCACCAGGATCGCCGGCAGCGAGGACTCGACGTCGGCGAGGCCGAGCGGGCGGTCTACGACGAGGCCCTCACCGCCGAGCGTTCCGGTCGGCTTGCCGTCGAGCCACAGTCGCACGTCGCGCACGGTCGGAAACTGCGTCAGCGTCGCGACGAGCTGCCCGAGCCGCGTGCTCATCGACAGGCTCCCGCCGCCGCTGCCGTAGGCCGCGCTCAGGTCCACGACCGCGGTGCCGCCGGTGATCGCGATCGACCGCAGCGACGTGCCGATGGGGATGCTGGAGGTGAGTCCTTCGTGCGACTCCGCGGCGGTCGGGCCGGCCAGCAGCGCCCGCACTGCCTCGGTGGCGACCGCCGCTGAGCGCGCGGTGCGGGCGACCGGCGTGACGTGCTCGCCGTGCAGGAAGTAGACCGCCACGGTGGTGGCGGTCGGCGTCGACGAGGGTGCGGGCGACGCCGAAGGGGACCCGGAGGGTGATGTGGTCGCCGGCGCGCTCGGGGTGGGCGTCGGCGAGGAGGGTGCCGCGGTCTGCGTCGCACCGCCGCAGCCCGCGGCGAGGGCCGCAACGGCGAGGGCGACGAAGCCTTTCGTGATCACGTCTCGATCGTGCGCCCGTCGGCCCTGGTGGTGGACGGGCGGACGTCACGAGTTCAGGAGCCGTTGGTCCCTTCGTCGGTCACCGCGCGCACGATCTCCTCGACTGCGGCCTCGGCCAGGGCCCGCATCTCCTCGTCGGTGCGGTCCTGGATCGGATGGGGCACGAAGACGGATGCGGCCGGGAAGCCCAGGGCCCGCGACTGCGCGGCGGCCGCCGCGACGAACTCCGTCGAGGCGACGAAGACGCCCACGACGCCACGGCGTTCGAGGTCGGCGATGTCGTGCACACTGCACGACGTGCACGACCCTCAATCCGCGAGCGCCTCGATGACCACCTCGCAACGGGTGGCGATCTCGTGCCGAAGGTCGACGGGCGCCGGCTTGGTGAACGTCGGCTTGCGGTAGCGCTCGACGGTCGCGCCCCGCTCCGCGAGCCGGGCCGCGAGGGTGTCGAGGAACACGTCTCCGCGCGGCTTGGAGATGTCGAGCAGGCCGACGGTCCGTCCGTTCAACGAGGCCGGGCGTGACAGCAGCTCACGGGTCGCCGGCCGCAGCTCCCCGGTCGGATCGAGCACGGTTCTCATGAGCGCACCTCCACGGTGACCGGCTGGCTTCCGGAATCCCCACTCACCCAACCACCGATGATGGCCGAGAACATGCCGGCCGTGCCACCGGCGTGCACGACGAGCAGCCCGCCGTCGCGGAACTTCGGCAGCACGCTGTCGCGGAAGGCCTCCGGGATCCCCTCGTCGATGTCGGCGGCGCCCTCGACGATGTCCCTGCCCGGGAGGAGCAGCAGCTCGTGCAGCTCGGCCAGCAGCCGCGCGCGGTCCCACCTCGCGTCGCGGAAGACCCGGCCGTGCTCGGGGGAGACCACGAGCATCGCGTCGAACGCGATCGGCAGCTTGGGGTGGGCGTTGACCCGCAACGCGGCGGCGTACGAGCGCGCCAGCGACTCGGGCCGGCGGGAGTGCTGGTCGACCACCGGCTGCACCCCGGCCCCGGCGAAGAGCGTCACGGCCGACGTGCCGACCGGCAGGCCGCGTGACACGGAGAACGGCTCGAACGGCGAACTGTCCTCCGCCTCCGCGAAGCAGAAGGTGAACTTGCCCGGGTTGCCCAGCGTGGCCCGGTCGACCTCGCCCGGCCGCCCGCCCCCGACGTTGCGGATGACCAGCTGCAGCGCCCGGCCGATCGTCGCGTTGGCGCGGTTGCCCTGACCGAGGGCGTTGAGGCCGCTGTTCATGCCGATCTTCGTGGCGACGGGGCCGTTGACGAGCACCAGCGGGCCGGAGAAGTACGTCGTCGCCAGCAGCCCGTGCGCGTTGAACGCGTCGGTCGCCGCCGCTTCGACCGCGGCGAGGACCACCGGCAGGTACTCCGGCAGGCAGCCGGCCATGACCGCGTTGATCGCGACTTTCTCGACCGTGCACTCGACGAGGTCGGGTGGCATCACCGTGACGACGTCGTCAGGGGCTCGGGTCGTGCCCTCGAGCATGCGCAGCACCCGGGCCTCGGTCGGTGGCACGACCGGCAGCCCGTCGGTCCAGCCGCGGTCGAAGAGCGCCTCCATCTCGTCCTCGAGGTCGGCGATCTCCACGCGCCGGGACCGCAGCACCGAGCCGCCGAACCGCACGGCCAGCTCCTCGGCCACGCCCGGCTCGACCGTGCGCGACCCGCAGCCGGGCCGGTAGTCGGGCAGCCCGGGGCCCAGGTCGGCGACGCCGGTCAGCTCCTCCCACGTGGACCGCAGCCAACCCTCCGTGCGCGCGACCTCCACGCCGTTCTCCACCCGCAGCAACGTCGGCACGGCGATCAGGTCGAGGTGCCAGCTGGTCGCCAGCGAGGTGTCGTCGACCACGCAGGGGACCCCGGCCGGGAACGTCGGGTCGTCCTGGCTGAAGACCGTCAGCGGCACCACGGCAGCGAGCTGCTGCAGCACCGGCTCGACGAGCGTGCAGGTGGGGCAGTCGCGCTTGACGATCGCCACCACACCGTCGGGCAGGTCCATGGTGATCGACGACGCTACGCCCTCGCTGCTCCTTATGCTGGCCGGGTGCCCATCGACGCCGCCGTCCCGTCGTACGACCTGGTGACCAGGACCCTCGGCAACGGGCTGCGCGTCGTCGTCGCCGAGGACCACTCCGTCCCCGTCGCGGCCGTCAACATCTGGTACGACGTGGGCTCGCGCCACGAGCCGGCGGGCCGCACGGGTTTCGCCCATCTCTTCGAGCACCTGATGTTCGAGGGCTCGGCCCACGTGCCCAAGGGTGACCACTGGAAGCACGTGCTCGGCGCGGGCGGCACGCTCAACGCGTCGACCTGGTGCGACCGGACGAACTACTACGACACGGTCCCAAGCAACCACCTCGAGACCGTGCTCTGGCTCGAGGCCGATCGCATGGGGACGCTGGTCCTCGACCAGCCGCGGTTCGACACCCAGCGCGACGTCGTGAAGAACGAGCGCCGGCAGCGTTACGAGAACCAGCCCTACGGCATGTGGGTCGAGCGGCTGCACGCGCTCGCGTTCCCGCCCGGCCACCCCTACCACCACTCGACGATCGGCTCGATGGCCGATCTGCAGGCGGCGACGCTCGACGACGTGCAGGCCTTCCACCGCAGGCACTACGCGCCGAACAACGCCGTGCTCACGGTCGTCGGTGACGTCGAGCCGGAGGCAACCTTCGCATTGGTGGATCGCTACTTCGGCGGCCTGGAGCCCCTCGCGACCGTGCCGGGCGCGCCCGACGGCACGCTGCCGCTGTCGCTGGGCGGCGAGGTGCGGGAGACCCGGCCCGACGTCGTACCGGTGCCGCGCGTCTTCGTCGCGCACCGCATCGCGCCGATGGGCCACCCCGACCACGACGCCGCCGACGTGCTGGCCGCGGTGCTGGGCAGCGGCCGCGGGAGCCGGCTCTACCGCTCGCTGGTCCTCGAGCGCCGGCTGGCCCAGCCGCCGGGCGGCTCGATGACGGATACCTGGCCGTTCGTGGGCGGCGTCGCGCTGATGGCCGGCGACGCCTCGGCCCGCGAGGGGGTCGACGTCGTCGACCTCGAGAAGGCATTCCACGAGGTCTGCGAGTCGGTCACCCGGGAGCCCATCGGGGCCGACGAGCTCGCCCGCGCCCGCGCGCAGCTGACCAGTGACTGGCTGCACCGCATGGCGTCCTTCGACAGCCGGGCCGACACCATCTCGATGTTCGCGACCCTGTTCGGTGACCCCGAACTGGTCAACGGCTACCTGCCGCGGCTGCTGGCGGTGAGCGCCGACGACCTCCACCGGGTAGCCACGAACATCCTGGTGCCGGACAACCGGGTCGTGCTCACGTTCGTCCCGCGCGAGGAGGCGGCGTGAACCGGCTCGTCGCCGAGGCGCCCACCCCGGGGCCGGTCCGCCCCTGGTCGTTCCCTTCGTGGCAACGGCACCGGGTTGACGGCGGCACGGTGCTCGCCGCTCACCTTCCCGGTCAGCAGCTCGCCGCGGTCGCGTTGGTCGTCGACGCCGGCGCGACGACCGAACCCACCGGGCAGGAGGGCGTGGCCCTGCTGACCGCGCGGCTGCTCGGTGAGGGCACCCAGGTGCGTGATGCCTTCGAGTTCGGCGTCGCGGTCGAACGGCTCGGCGCCTCCTGGCACGCCGACGTCGACTGGGACTCGCTGCGGGTCGGCTTCGACGCACCGGTCACGGCGCTGCCCGACGCGGTCGACCTGCTCGCCGAGGCCGTACGCCGGCCGGCCTTCTCGCCCACCGACGTGGAGCGGGTGCGTGACGACCGGCTCGACGAGCTGCGGGCCGAGCTGCTGCAGCCGGCCGCCCGCGCCAGTGCGACGTTCAACGCTCATACGTTCGCAGCCCCCAGCCGCTACGGCCGCCCGGACGGCGGCGACCCGGAGTCGGTCGCGGCGGTGACCGATGACGACGTGCGGGCGTTCCACGCGGCGCGGTTCGCGCCGGGCGCCGCGACGCTCGTCGTCGCCGGGGACCTGTCGCGCGTCGATGCCGCGGACCTCGGCCGGCGGATGTTCTCCGGCTGGACGGCCGGGGTGGCACCGGTCGCGTCTCCCGTGGTCACGCCGGTCGACGGCGGACGACGGATCGTCGTCGTGGACCGTCCCGGCTCGGTGCAGTCGGTGCTCGTCATCGGTCACCCGGGCCCGCCGCGGGCGATCGACGACTACGTCCCGACGACGACGATGGCGATCGCCTTGGGGGGCATGTTCTCGGCCCGGCTCAACATGAAGCTGCGCGAGGAGCGCGGGTTCACCTACGGCGCGTCCGCCGGCTTCGGGATGCGCCGGCACGGCGGGATCTTCGCGGCCCGCGCGTCGGTGCACGCCGAGCCGACCGCGCAGGCGGTCGCCGACACCGTGGCCGAGATCGAGCGCCTCCAGCGCGACGGCATCGACGCCGACGAGCTGGACCAGGTCCGCCGCTACCGCGCGGGCGTCTTCCCCATCCAGTTCGCCTCGCCCTACGCCGTCGCGGGCGCGCTCGGCGACCTCACCGTGCACGGCTTGCCCGACGACTACTTCGACCGGGTCCGCCACCAGATCGCCGAGGTGCCGCTGGACGCCGTCAACGAGGCGGCCCGCCGGCGGCTGCACCCCGACCGGCTGCTGACGGTCGTGGTGGGTGACGCGTCGGTGGTGGCCGATGGCCTGCGAGAAATCGGCGCCGGCGCGGTCGAGGTCGTCAGCGACTGAGCCGCTCCGGTCAGGTCGCGGCGGGCGGGCGCCACTGCCGGCGCCAGAAGGCCCGGCGGGTCCGGCGTACGGCGGCGAGACGTTCCCGCCGCAGCTCGTCCTCCTCGCCGTCGTCGAGTGGCGCCAGCGGGCCGACGGCCATCGCGAGCAGGTGGTCGGCGAGGCCGGGGTTGCGGGCGAGCGCCGGCCCGTGCGCGTAGGTGCAGACGACCGACCCCTGGACCGCGCCCTCCGTGCCGTCGCCGTTGCCGACGCCCGACTCGACCCGCGCGAGCGGGCGCGCGCCGGGGCCGAGGATCGTCTTCCCGCCGTGGTTCTCGTAGCCGGTGAGAGCCGGGACGCCGGGCAGGTCGGGCCGCGCCAGCAGCTCGCCGACCGCCCGCGGGCCCGGCAGCCGCTTGGTCACGCAGTCGACGAGGCCGAGCCCCGGATGGTCGGCGCCGCGGCCGTCGAGGAACGTCGTGCCGAGGATCTGGAAGCCCGCGCACACCGCGAAGACCGGTTTGCCGGCCGCGGTCGCCGCCGCCAGCCCGCCGTCGGCCGACAGGGCCGAGACGGCGAGGGTCTGCGCCGTGTCCTCCCCGCCGCCGAGCACGTAGACGTCGGCGTCGCGGGGGAGCGGCTCGTCCAGCCCGACCTCGAGCACGCAGGCGTCGACGCCACGCCAGCGCAACCGCTCGCACAGGATGCGAGCGTTGCCGCCGTCGCCGTAGGTCCCGAGCAGCGACGGGTAGACGAGCACCACACCGACCCGGTCAGGCATCGCCCACGACCTTGCGCAGCTGCTGGAACGCGGTGTAGTTGGCGAGCACCTCGAGCGGCCCCTGCCCTCCGGCCCGTCGCAGCGCCTGCGCCAAGTCGTCGACGCGCTGGTGCTCGACGCCGGCGTAGCGCAGCCGCACGGCCATGTCGCGGGAGCGCTCGCCGGTCGCGGTCACGAACCGGCCCTGCAGCCGCTCGAACGGCACGTCCCACAGCCAGGCCGGGTCGCGGCCGTCGGCGGCGCGCGCGTTGATGGCGACGACGACGTGGGTCGCCTCCGGCCGCACGAAAGACAGGCTCTCCTGCCAGCCGGCCGGGTTCTTCGCGAGCAGCAGCCGGGTGCGGCGCCCGGCGAAGTCGCGCTCGACGTAGCGCCCTTCCACGCCGGTGATCGCCGCCATCGCGTCGAGAGCCGTGCGCGGGTCGACGCCGAACTCCGCGGCCGCAGCGGCGGCAAGCGCGGCGTTGCCGAGGTTGGCGGCGCCCGGCAGCGCGAGCCGGATCCGGAGGCGTTCGCCGTCGGGCGTGACGAGCTCCGATCCCTCCAGGACCCAGTCCGGTCGGGGGCGGCTGAAGCCACAGTCGCTCGACCAGTCGTCGCCCCGCCAGGTCACGGGGCCACCGCAGGCCGGGCAGGCGGAGGCGTCGTCGCGCCACCGCAGCCCGACCGACACCCAGCGCACGGCGGGGGCCGACGAGGCCGCCCACACGACCAGCGGGTCGTCGACGTTGGCCACCGCCGTCGCAGCGCCGGGCAGCGCGAGGGCATCGCGCCAGATGCCGGCGAGGCGGCCCACCTCCGCGTAGCGGTCGAGCTGGTCGCGGCTGAGGTTGAGCAGCACGACGAGCTCGGGGCGCACCGTGGCGGCGACCCGGGGCAGGTACGGCTCGTCGACCTCCAGCACGCCGACAGGTGCGTCGAGGTCCGCGCCGAGTGCCGCCGTGAGCCCCGGTGGCAGGTTGGCCCCGCCGCCGTTGCTGACCACGGGGCCCGCCGTTCGCAGGGCTGCCACGAGCAGGGTCCGGGTCGTGGTCTTGCCGTTGGTCCCGCTGACGAGGGCGAGCCGGCGGCCGGCGGCCGCGTGCCGCAGCGCCGACGGGTCGACGGCGAGGGTGACCCGGCCGCCGATCGTGGTGCCGCCACCGCGCCCCGTGGCGCGGGACAGCGCCGCGGTGGCCGCGCCGAGCCGGCGGGCGAGCGTGAAGCGGCCGCCCGCCGCGGTCACTTCACGTACGAGCGCGCAAAGTAGACGAAGATCGCGAAGGTCGCGAGCACGCCGAGTGCGAACGCCGGCCAGATGAAGCGGAACGTCGCGTTGTTGGACGTGGCGAAGGCCCGCGCCACGGGAATGCCGATCAGCAGCACTGCGACGTTGAGGCCCAGCAGACCGAAGTCCCAGGCATGCTCCGTCGTGAGGGCGAGAACCACGGCGTACCCCTCCAGGCACAGTGAACGGCGTCGATGTCGGCGTACGACGACGTGCTCACCCTACGGCAGCGGTCGGCCGGCACACGCGCAAGGTGCCCCGGCGCCGACGTAGCCTGACTGCACCGCCCAGCACGAGGAGCATCGTTGATCCGCGCCCGGACCGCCGCCGCGATCGTCGGTCTGGCGATGGTGGCGAGCGGGTGCGGGGCCTACGGCGCCGCGCTGCGCGAGCAGGAGGTCGTCGTCTACTTCAAGCCCGAGGCCACGCAGGCGGAGCACGCCGCGGCCCGGGCGGCCTGCTCGGGCATCCCCAACGTGTCGCCCGAGCCGATGATCAAGTCGAAGTACAAGTCCGACATGGTCGCCGACGTGCGCTTCCGCATCGACAACGCCAACGACGCCCAGCTGGCGAAGCTCTACGACTGCCTGCGCAAGCAGAAGGACGTGGTCGGGGTCAACATCCCCGACAAGCTGAACTGAGGCGCGGAACCCTCAGCGCACCACCAGCGCGCGGTCGCCCGCCGGCACGAAGCGACCGATGACGGGCGCGCCCGGGATCTCCCCGGCGACCAGCAGCCCGCCGGAGGTCTGCGCGTCGGCGAGCAGCAGCAGCTCGAGCTCGTCGAGCCCGGAGTCGAGGTGGGGGCGCACCCAGTCGAGGTTGCGCCGGGTGCCGCCGCTGACGTGCCCCTCGGCCGCTGCCTCGCGGGCGCCGTCGAGATAGGGCACCGCCGCGGCGTCGACGACTGCGCTCACCCCGCTGGCCCGGCACATCTTGTAGAGGTGGCCGAGCAGGCCGAACCCGGTCACGTCGGTCGCGGCGCGCAGGTCGCCGGCCAGCGCCGCCTCCGCGGCGTCGCGGTTGAGCGTCGTCATCGTCTCGACCGCCTGCGGGAAGCGCTCACCGGTGGTCTTGTGCTTGCTGTTGAGCACGCCGATCCCGAGCGGCTTCGACAGCGAGATCGGCAGACCCGCGGATGCGGCGTCGTTGCGCAGCAACCGCCGGGCGTCGCCGACGCCGGTGACCGCCATGCCGTACTTCGGCTCCGGGTCGTCGACGCTGTGCCCGCCCGCCACGTGGCAGCCGGCCGCGCGGGCGACGTCGAGCCCGCCACGCAGCACCTCCCGGGCCAGGTCGAACGCCAGCACCTCGCGCGGCCAGGCCAGCAGGTTGACCGCCACCAGCGGTCGCCCGCCCATGGCGTAGATGTCCGAGAGCGCGTTGGCCGCGGCGATGCGGCCCCAGTCGTAGGGGTCGTCCACCACCGGCGTGAAGAAGTCGGCGGTGGCGATGACCGCCGTGTCGCCGTCGAGGCGGACGGCAGCCGCGTCGTCGCCGTCGTCGAGTCCCACGAGCAGCTCCGGCGTCCCGGCCGGCATCGCCGGCCCGACGAGCCCCGCGACGATGTGTTCCAGCTCACCGGGCGGGATCTTGCAGGCGCACCCCCCACCGTGCGCATAGTGGGTGAGGCGGGTTTCCAGGCTCGTCATGACCCGACTCTACGGCCGTCGGCAACCCGTCGATCTTGGCGTGCATCACGCCGGCGGGAGGGGGTACGGGCCTTCTCAATGGCACAGGCGCCGATCTCCGTTGCCGTGCTCGTCGACCTCGACCGCACGGCGGTCTCGGGCGGCCACGTGAAGTCGTGGGAGCGGCTCGCCGAGGCGGCCGACGCGGTGCGCGCTCAGCTCGACCTCACGGTCTACGTGCTCGGCGCGCGGCGCCACGTCGACGAGATCACGGCCAATGCCCGGTTCGTCGCGTTGCGGCCGGTGCTCGGTACGCGCACCCTGCAGACGTTCGCGGCCGGCACCGATGCGACCGACCTCGCGCCGTACCACCCGGCCCTGGCCCGTCTCCTGCCGCGGCACGACGTCTGGCACGCCACGCACGCGTTCGCCTTCGGCTGGACCGCGCGACGGCTCGCGCTCCGCACCGGCCACCCGCTGGTCGCCTCACTGCAGACCGACCTGCCGGCGTTCGTCCGGCTCTACCTGCGCGCGCTCGTGGATCGGGTCGCCGGCCGCCGTATCGGCGGCCGCCTGCTGGTCGACACCTGGCACGTCGACGACCGCGCCGGGAGGTTCGCCGCCCGGCACCAGCGGCGCCTGCTGGAGGCCTGCGGCCACGTGCTCGTCTCCAACGACGTCGACGCGGCGGAAGCAGCACGAGTGGTCGGCCCCGATCGCGTCTCCCTGCTGCGGCGCGGAGTCGACCGTTCGACCTTCCACCCGCGGCGGCACGACCGCGCGTGGCTGACCGCGCGTTACGGCGTCCCGGCGTCCGACGTCGTCGTGCTCTTCGCGGGTCGCGCCGACGCGACCAAGGGGGCGCTGAAGGTGGCGCGCGCCGTACGCCTGCTGCGCGAAGCCGGCCATCCGGTGCACATGTTCGTGGCGGGCGCGGGCGGCGACCTGGGCCGGATCGGCAAGATGCTGGGGGAGCACGCCACGCTGCCGGGTGCGCTGCCGCAGGACGAGCTGGCCGGGATCTACGCGGCCTGCGACGTGTTCGCATTCCCGTCGACCAGCGAGACCATCGGCAACGTCGTCGCCGAGGCGATGGCGGCCGGGCTGCCGGTCGTGCTGCAAGCGGGAGCCACAACCAACCAGTGGCTGCGTGCGCCCGGCCGCGACGGCGTCCTGGTCGGCGCCGACGACCCCTCGGCATGGGCCGCCGCGCTGGAGCCGTTGGTCGACAGCGCCGAGCTGCGGGCGCGGATCGGTCAGGCGGCGCGGCGGTCGATCGAGCAGGAGCAGCCGTCGTGGGAGCAGGTGCTGGCCGAGGACCTCATGCCGGTCTGGGAGCGGGCCGCCGTCCGTCCGGCCGTCCGCGCGGCCGCGTCCACCGCGGCGTAGCTGCCCGAGCTCGTTCGCGATTCGCGTATCAGGCTCGGTCTCGCGTGACTCCCTTCCGAATCATGCCGGAACAGGGAGGGACTCATGCGCGTCAAGTCGTTCGCCGCTGCCGGGGCGTGTGCGGTGGCCGTCATCGCAGTAGGGGCTGGCCCGGCGTACGCCGGTGAGGTGACCGGTCCACCTGGGACGCCCGGCGTGCCGTTCTCCGGTTCGGGCGTGCGCACCGGGGCGCCGGCCCACTCCAACTCCATCTGCAGCTACAACGGGCTCAACGACATGAACCCGGACCAGGGGCCGATCAGCAGCATCGTCCAGACGCCGCACAATCAGGGCTCGCCGGGCGAGGCCGGCCACGGCACGTGCGCCGGCGGCACGAACCCAGAGAACCCGCCCGGATCCTGATCCTGCGGGCACCGTCGAAGCCCGGCGTCCCCCGCGCCGGGCTCGACCCTTGCGCGGGTGGGCCGCGGCGTAGAGTCGCAGGGCGGCCGACGCCTCCGGCCGGGGAGGCGTATGGGTGCCTGGTGGCCCCCGCGGTCTTCAAAACCGTAGAGCGGCAGTCACTGTCGCTGGTGGGTTCGATTCCCATCCGCCTCCGCCACCTGTCCGGCGTCCGGGCCGGTGCGGTCGACGGCTGAGTTCACGTCGCGCCGCGGGGACGCCGTCTTGCTCTCCCGTCAGGAGTACGACGCGCTACAAGAGACAGCGCACCTTCTGCACGGGCCCCAGAACGCCCGCCGGCTTCTGGAGAGCCTCGAGCAGGCGCTGGCTGGTAAGCGCGAGGAGCACGAGCTGCAACGGTGAGGCTTGTCTTCACGCCGCATGGCTGGGAGGACTACCAGCACTGGGTCCAGACCGATCGAGCAACGCTCACGCGGATCAACCGGCTCATCGACGACGCCCTTCGCGACCCATTCACCGGCATCGGCAGGCCGGGGCAGCTCCGCGACGTCCTCTTCGGAGCATGGTCGCGACGAATCACCGAGGAGCACCGGCTCGTGCATCTCGTCGACGACGACGACCTGGTGATCCTGCAGGCTCGATACCACTACTGAGGTGCCGCTTCGCGGCAGTGGCCTCGGCGTAAGAGGTCCTGCTGTCCATACGGTTGTCGCGTGGCAGTCCAACGGATGGACACCATGGGCATCGTCGTCGAGGACCTCGCCGATCCGTGCCCGAATCTCCCGCCCGACGCCTTCGGTTGCGAGTCGGGACCGGATCGCGTCCTCGATGACCTGCGCTGACGTATCCCGTCTTTGCGGCCGAATGCGTCAGCGCAAGCACCAACAGCGGATATGCGATCCCCGATAGGCCCGACCCGAAGGCCGACAGCAACTGCCCCGACTGCAGCAGCATGAAGTCGCGGTTGCGCCACAGCGGTGCCCCGTGCATCGGGCGCAGGACTGCCAGAACCACACCAGCCCGGCCGGGAAGAATATGAGTTCATTCCCGTTGGGGTGGGTCGCGCCAGGTGCGGCCGTGCGGATCGGTCCACTCGACGGTGCCGTCGGGCAGGCGCCGGTAACGCCAGCGGGTGAACGTCTTGAGCCGGTGGTGCCGCCGGCAGAGCGGCACGAGGTTGTCCCGGTCGGTCTTCCCGCCTGTGCCGTGGGGGATCCGGTGGTCCAGGTCGGCGCGCTGGGCCGGCGTGGTGCAGCCGGGGAACCGGCAGCGCCGGTCGCGGGCCTGGATGAACTCCCGCAGTTTGCGGCTCGGCCGGTAGCGCGGGGTGCCGAGGTCGAGCAGCTCCCCGCTGACCGGGTCGGTGATCCACCGCTGCCAGTCCGCGTCTCCTGCCAGCGCCCGGCCCACCGCTGGCGGCAGTGGTCCGTAGCCGGGCAGCGAGACGGGATTGTCCGCTAGGCCGAGCGCGGTCGGCAGGTCGATCGTGACCTGCACGAGCGGCTGCAGCTGCGGCGCTTCGGCCTGTCCGGTGCACAGGGCGACCAGCGCGTCGGCCCGGCGCTGGTCCAGGGTCCGCTCGTCGTCGGTCCACGTCTCGGCTGTGCGGGTGAGGGCCTGCCAGACCGCATGGCCGTGCTCGGCGGTGAGCTGCGCGCACAGCGTGAACATGCCGTCCGGCTCGTTCCAGTGCTGCACCTGCCGGCCGGCCCGCGCCTGCTCCCGCCGCTGTGCCGCCCCTTCCGGGTCGGCGGCGATCACGGCCCGCCGGACAACGTTGCGGAACCGGCCCGGTGTCAGCTCGACCGCCTTGTCCAGCACCTGCTTGGTCACGAGTCGCGCGGTGTCGTCGTCGACCGCCTGCGTCTCCTCGATCAGCCCGATCGCCTGGATCACCGACAGCTGACCGGCTTCCATCGCGTCACGGGCGGCGATCAGCCGACCATCCAACACCTTCGCGTGCTCGATGCGCCGGTGCGCGGCTGCCGGTGAGATGGTGAGCGCGAGAGCAACGTGCTCGCGGGTGAAGTCCTCACTGTCCAGGGGATCGTCCGGGTCGGGAGCAGCCGCTGCCGCCAGGCACGCAGCCTTGCGGGCCTCCACCCAGGCGCTGACCCGCTCCCAGTCGGCGAGCGCGTCGAGCCGATCCACGGGAGACAGCTCCCACGGGTCGGTCCCCGCCAGCCGGGTCAGCAACTCCAACATGCGACCGACACTACGCGTGAGGTCTGACAGTTTCGGCGTACAGAAAACGCCTGTGGACAAGGAAAAACAGCGCACTGCCGACGCGGCGAGAGCACCCCTCAGCGGTTCCCCAAGGAGGAAGAAGCGCCCGCAACGAACTGCCCCGGCGCGTCGTAGCGGCAGGGAATCAGGCCGGCTTGTAACCGACTGCGGACCAGCCGGCCTCACGGGTCTTCACCTGCACGCCGACGCCCGCGCCGCTGCCGTGCTTACAGGACGTCCCAGGCGACCGGCAGGGTGAGCGGACCGCTGATGCCGACGACCGGCTTCCACGGCGCCGGGCCGGTCTGCCGGATGTTCGGCATCCGCTGCGCCATCAGGACCAGCGCCTCGGCCAGCTCGGCTTTCGCGAGGTGCACGCCGAGGCAGTAGTGGATCCCGCCGCCGAAGGTCAGCATCATCGAGTCCGGCCGGCGAGTGATGTCGAAGCGGTCCGGGTCGGGAAAGACGCTCGGGTCGCGGTTGGCCGCCGACGTGTTGACGTCGATGATCGTGCCGGCGGGGATCGTCACCCCGCAGAGCTCGACGTCCTCGGCGGCGACGCGCATCGTGCCGAAGATGATCGGGGAGTGGCGCATGACCTCCTCGACGGCTGACGCACCCAGTTCGGGGTGCGCGCCGAGCAGTCGCCACTGGTCCGGGTGCTCGCAGAACACCTGCACCGCGGCGGCCAGCTGGTTGCGGGTGGTGTCGGTGCCGGCGGTGAGGACGGCGCCGATGAGCATGCGCATCTCTTCATGGCTGAGCCGGTCGCCCTCTTCCTCGGCACGGATCAGGTCGGAGACGAGGTCGTCGGTCAGCGACCGCCGGCGTTCCTCGACCATCGCGTCGATGTAGGCATCGGACTGCTCGAATGCGGCGAGGATGGCCGGGCTGTCCTCGGCCACGTTGAAGTTGAAGATCTTGAAGATGTCGTCGGTCCAGGCGGAGAACTTCTCCCAGTCCTTGCGCGGGGTGCCGAGCAGCTGGCAGATCACCGCGATCGGGTAGGGCCGGGCGATGTCGGTGACCACGTCGCACTCGCGGCGGCCGGCCACCCGGTCGACGATCTCGCGGATGATGTCGACCATCGCCTCGCGTAGCCGCTCCGCCGCCCGCGGTTTGAACGCGTGCAGCACGAGCCGCCGCAGCCGGTGGTGCTCGTCGCCGTCGAGGCTCAGGATGCCCTTGACCACGCGGTCCCAGACGGGGCCCGACGTGATGCCCTGCAGCGACAGGCTCAACCCTTGCGGCATCACGAAGCGACGGTCGCGCAGGACGGTCTGCACGGCGTCGTACGACAGCACCTCGAGCCCGAGCGGCATCCGCGCCAGCGGGCCCAGCGCGAGTGCCGCGCGGTTCGCGCCGTGGGGGTCCGCCTGGTAGGTGTCGTCGAGCGTGTCGAGCGACGGTAGGTCGGCCAGCGTGCGGATCCCCGTCTCCTGCGCGGTCATCGCGCCTCCCCGTCTTCGGCAGCAGTGCAGGTGCAGCATCCCGCAAAGCCGTACCTGACGCACTCCTCAGGGTCGGTGCGCGCGGCGTAGCGTGCATTCCGTGGTCTACGTGTGGCTGCTGCTCGCTGTGCTGGCCGCGATCTTTCTCGCGTCCGCGGCCTACGACGCGCACTACCGCCGCAAGCACGGCCGTACGCCGAAGATCGGTCGTTACAAGCGTCAGCGCATGCGCGCCCTGGCCGAGCAGCGCCGGCAGGCGCGGATCTCCGGCCCGTATCCGCCGCGCCGTTGAGACCCGGCAGGGCCTAGGCCGGGATCGCCGCCTGGTGCTCGGCGCGTGCCGCCGTGATCGAGCGCGGGTTGACCGCCCGTGCCATCAGCACGCCGCAGACCGCGATCGCCACTGCGGCTGCGAGGAACGGTGACCGCAGTCCGAACGCCCCGGCCAGCAGGCCGCCGAACGCAGCCCCGATCGGCATCGACCCCCAGCCGAGGAACCGGTAGGCGCTGTTGACCCGGCCCAGCAGCCTGGGCGGGATGATCTCCTGGCGCAGCGAGACGGTGATCACGTTCCAGACCAGCGCGGCGAAGCCCGCCAACGCGAATGCCGTGCCCGCGACGTAGGCGTTCGTGGTGGCCCAGGCGCCGAGGTTGCTGCCCACCATGAGCAGCACCGACAGGTACAGCGTCCGCCCCTCGCCGAGGGCCTTGGCCACGCGTGCCGCCGTGAGGCTGCCGAGCAGGCTGCCGCCGGCGAACCCCAGCGACAGCAGGCCGAAGCCGGTGGAGTTCAGGTGCAGCACCTCGAGCGCCCAGAGCACCAGGATCGACTCGGTGGCGGTGGACATGAGGTTCATCAGCCCGAGCATCCCGGCCAGGGCGCGCAGCACCCGGTGGCGGGCCAGCCATCGCACCCCCTCACCGATCTCGTGCCGCAGCCGCGTCGGCGTGGCATTCGCGTCCTTCGGCTCGCGGAAGTCGCCCGTGAGTGACAGCACCAGCACAGCGGCGGCGAGGAAGGACGCCCCGTCGACCGCGAACGGCGCAGCGATCGCCAGGCCGAACAGCAGGCCGCCCAGCGGCGGGCCGGCGAACTGCTGGGTGATGATCTGCCCGGAGTACAGCCGGCCGTTGGCGGTGCTCAGCTGCTGGCGTCCCACGATCGCGGGCAGGATCGTCTGCGAGGCGTTGTCGAACATCGTCTCGGCCGTGCCGAGCAGGAACGCCACGCCCGCGATCAGGGCGATCGACGGTTTCCCGACCGCCACCGCGACGGTGAAGGCACCGACGACCGCGGTGCGGAACGCATCGGCGATCCACATGATCCGCCGCCGGTCCCACCGGTCGACGAGCGCGCCGGAGATCAGGGAGAACAGCAGCCACGGGGCGGCGCCGGCGATCGTCACCAGCGAGACCAGCCGCGGGTCCCGGGTGACGTGCGCGGCCAGCAGCGGCATCGCGACGAAGCGCACCCCGTCGCCCAGGTTGGAGATCGTCGAGGCGACCCACACCCGCCAGTACGCCGACCCGAGACCGCGCGGCGCGGCGGTCGCGACCGTCGCCGTCGCGGTCTCGTTCACCGGGACAGGTTAGGTGGGGACCGCCGTCAGTCGGTGCGAATGAGCCCTTCCTGGGCGATCGAGGCGCCGAGCGTGCCGTCGGCCGCGTAGAGCGAGCCGACCACCAGGCCCCGGGCGCCGGCGTTGGAGATCGGCCGCAGGTCGAACAGCACCCAGCCGTCCGGCCGGATGGGCCGGTGGAACCACAGCGCGTGGTCGAGGCTCGCGCCCATGCCCTTGCCCCACGGGACCTCAAGGGCGAGCCGGGCGGCGTAGACCGCGCCCATGTCCGAGATGTAGGTCAGCACGCACGCGTGCAGCGCTCGGTCGTCGGGCAGCGGACCGCGGGTGCGGATCCAGGCGCGCCGCGTCCAGGGGAACACCCCGCGCTCGTCCTTCGGCGCCGGGGCCAGCTCGCGGACCTCGAACGGCGACATCGTGTCGAACGCGCGCATGGGGCTGTCGTGCCAGCCCTCGGCCTGGTCGGGCGCGGGGAGGCCGGACGGGAGGGGTACGGCGTACTCGCCGCCGCCCTCGTCCTTGTGGAACGACGCCGACAGGCTGAAGATCGCCTCGCCGTCCTGGATCGCCACCACCCGCCGCGTCGTGAACGACTTGCCGTCGCGGATGCGGTCGACCTGCAGGATCGTCGGCCGGCCCGGCTGCCCGGGGCGCAGGAAGTAGCCGTGCAGCGAGTGCGGATGGTGCTCGACGTCGACCGTGTGCGTCGCCGCGCGCAGCGCGTGCGCCGCGACCTGCCCGCCGAAGAGCCGGCCGCCGTGGCGGTGCTCCGGGTTGTAGCCGCGGAACAGGTCGCGGTCCAGCCGCTCGAGCTCCAGGATCTCGAGCAGCCGGTCGACGGTCGGCGGGACGTCCTCCAGGTCGTTCACGGGCGACAGGGTTCCACAGCAGTGAGCACGCCCCGGCAGGAGTGATCCCGATCCCGGCGAAACGGTCGGTATGCGACCCGGACGACGCGCCACCGTGTCCCTGCTGGCTGCCGTGACCCTGACGCTGAGCGCCGCAGCGGCCGCGGCCGGCGTCACCGCGGCACTCCCCGCCTACACCTGGCACGAGGCGGCGGCGACCTACGGCGTCAAGCAGGTGACCGACGTCCCGGTCACCATGCGCGACGGCACGGTCCTGCGGGTCGACGTCTACTACCCGACCGACGCGAAGACCGGTGCCGAGGCCAAGGGCCCGTTCCCGGTGCTGCTCACCCAGACGCCGTACGGCAAGGAGTCGATGGGGGACACCTACTACGTCCAGCGCGGCTACCTGGAGGTCGTCGCCGACGTGCGCGGCACCGGCGCGTCGCACGGCTCCTTCGGGCTGTTCGACCCGGTGCAGGCGACCGACGGCGCGACGCTGGTCGACTGGGCAGCCAGGCTGCCGCACTCCTCCGGCGAGGTCGGCCTGTTCGGCGAGTCCTACATGGCGATCACGCAGTTCATGACCGCGGCGGCGCTGCCGAAGGGATCGCCGCTCAAGGCGCTGTTCCCGGTCGTGCCGGGCAACGACCTCTACCGCGACACGGCGTTCCAGGGCGGCCTCATCGACGGCGAGTTCAGCCTGGCCTACCTCGGCCTGACCGGCGGCCTCAACATGCTCAACCCGGTCGCCGAGGGCCCGCACGACCCGGTCGACACGGCGCAGCTCGAGATGGAGCACGGCGGCGGCCTCGCGAGCTACCACGCGACGACGTTGATCAACGGCGAGACCGGTGGCGACCAGGCCTACGACGAGGCCTACTGGATGGCCCGCAACCCGCGCACGATGCTGCAGAAGGTCGTCGACAACGGCATCCCGGCATTCATGGTGGGCGGCTGGTTCGACCTCTTCCAGCGCGGCGAGCCGCTCGACTTCTCGGGCCTGCAGAACGCCTGGGCGGGCCGGCCCGTCTCCGCCCCGATGAGCCCGCGGCAGCCGGTGACCGGGCGCTACCAGCTGCTGATGGGCCCGTGGTACCACCTGACCGCCGGCAACGGCATCAACCTGCACGCCATCGAGCTCGAGTGGTTCGACACGTTCCTCAAGCACGAGCCCACCGGCATCGACCACACCAGCACGCCGCTGCACGTCTACCAGCTCGGCAGCGGCAAGTGGCTCGACGCACGCACCTACCCCTTCGGTGAGGCCACGCCGACCCGGCTGTTCCTCGGCGCGGGCAACACGCTGACCGCCAAGCGGCCGAGCGCCGACAAGACCGCCGCCGACCCGGTCGTCTGGTCGCCGGCGTCCAGCTTCTGTGACCGGCAGACCGAGCAGTGGATCATGGGTGCCGGCACCCTTCCGTCGACGTACGGCGCCCCGAACGATCCCTGCACGCAGGACGACCGCACCCTGCAGCAGGGCCCCGGGGCGCTGACCTACACGACCCCGCCGCTGGCGGCGCCCCGGGTGCTCGCCGGCCCGATCGACGCGACCCTGTTCGCCACCACCACGACCAAGGACGCGGAGTGGGTCGTCACCGTGGAGGACGTCGCGCCAGACGGCACGTCGACGCCGCTCACGGCCGGCGCGCTGCTCGGCTCGATGCGCGCGCTCGACAACTCCCGGACCTGGTGGGCCGCGCCGGGCCGGCCGCTGCTGCCCTACCACCCCTACACGCGGGCGGCGCAGAAGCCGGTCACGCCGGGGCAGGTGACGCGGTTCGACGTCGAGGTCTTCCCGACCTTCGCCTACATCGCCAAGGGCCACCAGATCCGCGTCACGCTGACCACCGCCGACACCCCGCACCTGATGCCGAACACGACGCAGCTCCCCAACCTCGTCGGCGGCGTCTACCAGGTGCAGCGCAACGCCGCGGCCGCGTCATGGGTCGAGCTGCCGCTGTCGGCGCCGTCGGCCTACGCCGCGACGTGCAGACTGTGTCGGTGAGCTCCGCCACCTCCTTCTACGAGCAGCTCGACGAGACGACGTTCCGCGCGACCGAGGCCACGGTCGGGCCGTGGGACGCCGCCTCGCAGCACGCCGGCCCACCCTCGGCCCTGCTCGGCCGCGCGCTCGAGCTGGCCGATCCGCGGGAGGAGCTCATGCTCGCCCGGGTCACGACCGAGATCCTCGGTCCGGTGCCCACGCCGGCCGACCTGACCGTGACCGCGCGGGTGGCCCGTCCCGGCAAGCGGGTCGAGATGGTCGAGGCCGAGATGGCCCACGCCGGTCGTCCCGTGATGCTCGCGCGGGGCTGGCGGATCGCCCGCGTGGCGGCCGACCTGCCGGTCGACGACGCCCCCCGGCAGCCGCCACCGCTGCCGGCCGACAGCGATCCGGATCCGGGCAACTCCGGTGGCTACTTCACCAGCATGGAGTGGCGCTGGGTCAACGGCCACTTCACGGCGCTGGGTCCGGCGACGGTCTGGGCGCGGATGCGGGTGCCTCTGGTCGACGGTGAGGAGCCGTCGCCCTGGCAACGCGTGCTGTGCCTCGCCGACTCCGCCAACGGCATCAGCAACCGGCTCCCGATGGCCGACTGGCTGTTCATCAACACCGAGCTGACCGTGCACCTGTTCCGTGAACCGGTCGGCGACTGGGTGTGCATGGACGCCGTGTCCCACGCGGGCACCGACGGGGTCGGGCTGGCCACCTCGCGGCTCTTCGACGCGCAGGGCCAGGTGGGCCGCGGCGCGCAGGCGTTGCTCATCGCGGAGCGCTGAAGCGTGGTCGAGGACCTCCGGCGCCGGGTGCCGCGTACCGACGTGGTGCTGGCCGATCCCCGGCTGGTCGCGGCGACCGAGCGTCTGGGCCGCGCGGTGGTCAAGCAGGCGGTCGTCGCCGCGCAGGACGCCGCCCGCCGCGGCGACATCCACGTCACCGCGGTCGCCGACCATGCCGCCGCCCACCTACCGGCGCACGCGACGACGCTGCGGCCCGTCGTCAACGCCACCGGCGTGGTGCTGCACACCAACCTCGGCCGGGCGCCACTGTCGCCGGCTGCGGTCGAGGCGCTCACGCTCGCCGCGGGATACGTCGACGTGGAGTACGACGTCGCCACCGGCGAGCGGTCCGCACGCGGGCGCGGCGCACTCGAGGCCCTGCGCCTCGCCGTCCCCGACGCCGAGGACGTCCACCTCGTCAACAACGGGGCCGCGGCTCTCGTGCTGGCCGCCACCGCACTTGCCGCCGGGCAGGAGATCGTCGTCAGCCGCGGTGAGATGGTGGAGATCGGGGATGGCTTCCGGCTGCCCGACCTGCTGCAGTCGACCGGCGCGACGCTGCGCGAGGTCGGCACGACCAACCGCACGACGCTGGCCGACTATGCGGCAGCGATCGGCACTCGGACCGGCTTCGTCCTCAAGGTCCACCCGTCGAACTTCCGCATCGACGGCTTCACCTCGGCCGTCGCCGTCTCCGAGCTCGCCACTCTGGGCGTACCGGTGGTGGGCGACATCGGCTCGGGGCTGCTGGCGGCCGACCCGCTGCTGCCCGACGAGCCTGACGCGGCCGGCTGGCTGAAGGCCGGTGCGGCACTGGTGACGGCGTCGGGCGACAAGCTGCTCGGTGGCCCGCAGGCCGGGCTGATCCTCGGCCGCGCCGACCTCGTGCGCGCGCTGCGCCGCCACCCCCTCGCCCGCGCGTTGCGCACGGACAAGCTGACGATCGCCGCGGTCGAGGCGACCCTGCGCGGCCCGTCGCGTCCGACTCACGACACGTTGCACGCCGATCCGGAGGTCCTGAGACGACGGGCGGCGGGACTCGCCGAGACGCTGTCCCGGCAGGGTGTCGACGCGGTCGCGGTGCCCTCCGACGGGGCCGTGGGGGGCGGTGGCGCGCCCGGGCTCGCGCTGCCTGGCTGGGCGGTCAGCCTGCCGCCTGTCTACGCCGAGGCGCTGCGCCGTGGCAGTCCCTGCGTCGTCGGCCGGGTGGAGCGTGACCGCTGTCTGCTCGACCTGCGCTGCGTGCCGGCGGACCGCGACGACGACGTGGCGGCCGCCGTGCTGGCCGTCGGGGCCTGATGCACGTCATCGCCACCGCCGGCCACGTCGACCACGGGAAGTCGACGCTGGTCCGCGCGCTGACCGGCATGGAGCCGGACCGGTGGGCGGAGGAGCGACGCCGCGGCATGACGATCGACCTGGGCTACGCGTGGACCGCCCTGCCGTCCGGCGAGCAGGTCGCGTTCGTCGACGTACCGGGCCACGCGAAGTTCGTCGCCAACATGCTGGCCGGGATCGGTCCGGTGCCCGCCGTGATGGTCGTGGTCGCGGCGGACGAGGGCTGGAGGCAGCAGTCCGAGGAGCATCTGGCCGCCGTCGATGCTCTCGCCGTGCGGCACGGGCTGCTCGTCGTCACGCGGTCCGACCTCCTCGATCCCTCCCTCGCCCTCGCCGAGGCCCGTGAGCGGATCGCCCGTACCACGCTGGGCGAGGTCGAGGCGGTCGCCGTGAGCGGGGTGACCGGTGCGGGCCTCGAGGAGCTGCGCGCCGCGCTCGACCGGCTGGTCGGCGCGCTTCCCGCTCCTCGCGTCGACGGCGACGTGCGCTTGTGGGTCGACCGGGCCTTCACGATCCGCGGCAGCGGCACCGTCGTCACGGGCACCCTGGGCGCCGGCACGCTGCACGTCGGCGACGAGCTCGAGCTCGCTCCCGGCGGCGCTCGGGTCCGGGTGCGGGGTCTCGAGTCGCTGAAGCGGCACGCTGATGCCGTCGCCGCCGTCGCCAGGGTCGCCGTCAACCTGCGCGGCGTCGGGGTCGAAGACGTGTCCCGCGGTCAGGCCCTCGTCACGCCCGGGGCGTGGCCGGTGACCGCCGAGGTCGACGTACGAATCAGCTCCGACTCCAGGGACGTCCCCGCCGAGCAGCTGCTGCACGTCGGCTCGGCGGCCGTCACCGTGCACCTGCGGCCGCTCGGCGCGGATACGGCGCGGCTCCGGCTGGCCCGGCCGCTGCCGCTGCGACCGGGTGACCGCGCGCTGCTGCGCGACCCCGGGCGGCACCTGGTCACCGCCGGGCTCACCGTGCTCGATCCCAGGCCGCCGGCGCTGCGCCGCCGAGGAGCGGCGACCGAACGGGCGGCGGTTCTCGCCGGTGTCGGGGACTCGCCCGACGCCGCCGGGGAGGTGCTGCGCCGGGGCGCGCTGCGTCGGGCCGACCTGCTGGCGACCGGCGCCGGGGACCCCGGCGACGCCGTCGTCGCCGTAGGGGAGTGGTACGTCGCCCCGTGGCAGTGGCAGGCCTGGCAGCGCGCCCTGCGGGAAGCCGTCGCGACCCACGCAGCCGCGCACCCGCTGGAGGCCGGCCTTCCGGTTGAGGCAGCCCGGCGCGCGCTGGGTGCTCCGGACGTCCGAATCGTCGATGCGGTCGTCTTCGGCGACGACACCCTCGAGTCGTCGGCCGGCCGGATCAGGGCGCGAGGCACGGCGAGCGCGTTGCCGCCGGCGCTCGAGGGCCCGGTGGCGGAGCTCACGAACCGGCTGCGCGCCGACCCGTTCGCCGCCCCGGAGGCGGGTGACCTCGCTGCCCTCGGCCTGTCGCCGCAGATGCTGGCCGCCGCCTGCCGGGCCGGGCGGCTGCTGCGGGTGGCCGAAGGCATCTATCTCCTGCCCGACGCCGTCGACGAAGCCGTATGCCGGCTGGCCGAGCTGCCCCAGCCCTTCACCGCCAGCCAGGCCCGGCAGGCCCTCGGCACCACCCGGCGGGTCGCGATCCCGCTCCTCGAGCACCTCGACGCGCAGGGCCGCACCCACCGGCTCGAGGGAGCCGTCCGGACGGTGCTTCCCGGCTGATCGCCCGGGTACGCTGGCGCCATGTCCGCCCTCGTGGACCGGTTCGACCGTGTCCACACCGACCTGCGCGTGTCGTTGACCGACCGCTGCAACCTGCGCTGCCACTACTGCATGCCGCCGGAGGGTCTCGACTGGCTCCCGTCGCCGGACCTGCTGACCGACGACGAGGTGGTGCGGCTGGTCGCCCTGGCCGTGCGGCTGGGCATCCGCGAGGTCCGGTTCACCGGCGGCGAGCCGCTGCTGCGGCGCGGGCTGGTCGACATCGTGCGGCGCACCGCGGCGCTGGAACCACGGCCCCAGCTGTCGCTGACGACCAACGGCATCGGCCTGGCCCGCATGGCGCAGGCCCTGGTCGACGCAGGTCTCGACCGGGTCAACGTCAGCCTCGACACCCTGCGCCCCGAGGTCTTCGCGCAGATCGCCCGCCGTGACCGGATCGACGACGTGCTCGCCGGCCTCGCCGCGGCCGCGGCGGCGGGGCTGCGCCCGGTCAAGGTCAACGCGGTGCTGCTCCGCGGCATCAACGACGACGACGCGCTGCCGCTGCTCGACTTCTGCCTCGAGCAGGGATACGAGCTGCGCTTCATCGAGCAGATGCCGCTCGACGCCCAGCATGGCTGGGACCGCACCCAGATGGTCACCGCTGACGAGATCCTCGACCGGCTCACCGTGCGGCACAGCCTCGCCGCGATGCCCGGTCGCGGCAGCGAGCCGGCCGAGAGCTTCCTCGTCGACGGCGGCCCGGCCCGGGTCGGCATCATCGCGAGCGTCACCCGCCCGTTCTGCGCGGCCTGCGACCGGGTGCGCCTGACCGCCGACGGGCAGATCCGCAACTGCCTGTTCGCCCGCGAGGAGTCCGACCTGCGCGGTCCGATGCGCGCCGGGGCGACCGACGCCGAGCTCGCCGCCCGCTGGCGCGCCGCCATCATCGCGAAGAAGGCCGGCCACGGCATCGACGACCCGACCTTCCTGCAGCCCGACCGGCCGATGTCCGCCATCGGGGGATGACCGCGCTTCCGCCGTACGACGCCGTCGTGCTCGCCGGCGGAGCTGCCACCCGCCTCGGGGGCGTCGACAAACCGGCCCTGCCGGTCGGCGGGCGAGCCCTGCTCGACCGGGTGCTGCGGGCCGTCGACAGCGCCGAGCGCCGCATCGTCGTGGGGCCGCAGCGCGCGACCGAGGTACCGGTGACGTGGTGCCGCGAGGAGCCGCCCGGCGGCGGCCCGGCGGCAGGCGTCGCCGCGGCGCTGCCCCTGGTCCGAGCGCCGTGGGTGGCCCTGCTCGCGGGCGACCTGCCGTTCGTGCGCAGCGGCGATCTCGCCGCCCTGCGCGCGGGGGCGCTCGGCCACGACGGCGCCGTGCTCGTCGACGACGCCGGAGCCCGCCAGTGGCTGCTCGGTGTCTGGTCGCGCGAGGCGATCCGGCGCTGCACCTGGGCCGCGGGCGGCTCGATGCGCCGGCAGCTGGGTGGGCTCGACGTCGTCGAGCTCCGCGCGCCCGACCGGGCGGACGCGCCCTGGCTGGACTGCGACACCACCGATGACCTGCAGCGAGCGAGAGGACTGGTGTGAGCACCCTCGACGACTGGACCCGTACGGTCACCACCGCGCTCGGGCTCGAGCACGAGGTCGACCGTGACCTGCTGCTCGACCTGGCGGCCGAGGTGGCCCACAACGTGGCGCGGCCGGCGGCGCCGCTGACCACGTTCCTCGTCGGGCTGGCAGCGGGCAAGGCCGGCGGCAGCGCCGACGACGTGCGGGAGGTGGCCCGCAAGGTCGCCGCCCTGGCGCAGGGCTACACGCAGCCCGACGGCGCGCCCTGACCTACTCGACCGGGTCGATACGGCGCAGGAACCCGCGGACCGACAGGAACGACCCCAGGGTCTCGCGGTGCTCACCGCAGGCCAGCCACGTCTTCTCGCGATCCGGCGTGTGCACCTTCGGGTTGTTCCAGACGAGCACCCATGCGGCCTCGGCCTGGCAGCCCTTGGCGGAGCACTTCATTGCGACACCCCAGGAAAAAGCCCGGGAAACAAGGAAAAAAGGGGTGCCGAGCGACCACGGGGGCAGTCGCCCGGCACCGCCGTCGAGGCTACACAACGGTGCGCTCCGCACAACGCCGTGTCCCCGTGGCGAGGTTCGCAGGCCGCGTCTGGTACCAACACCGTCATGGACAACAGGACCTACGGGGTCAGCGAAATCGTCGGCACGTCGACCGACAGCATCCAGCAGGCGATCCGCAACGGCGTGGCGCGCGCGTCGCGCACGGTGCGCAACCTCGACTGGTTCGAGGTGGGGGAGATCCGCGGGCACATCGACGACGGCCAGGTGGCGCACTTCCAGGTGCAGATGAAGGTGGGCTTCCGCATCGAGGAACCCTCGTAGCGGTCTACGACGCGGGGCTCACGGAGCTCATGTTGAAGTCCGGCACCCGCAGCGGGGCCATGCGGGTGCGGGTGAAGTAGTCGCCGAACTCCCGCGGCAGCGTCGGCTCGGCTCGGCCCGCCTCGGTGGCGCGCGCGAGCACGTCGAGCGGGCTCTCGTTGAACCGGAAGTTCGTCACCGCGCCGGCGACCTCGCCGCCCTCGACGAGGAAGACGCCGTCGCGGGTCAGACCGGTCACGAGCAGCGTCTGCGGGTCGACCATCCGGACGTACCACAGGCACGTCAGCAGCAGCCCCCGCTGCGTGGTGGCGACCATCTCGTCCAGTGACGCCTGGCTGCCGGCCGCCTCGAGGCCGAGGTTGCCGACCTGCGCGGTCACTGGCTGCCCCGTGATCCCGGCCGAGTGCCGGGTCTGCACCAGCGCGGTGAGCTCTCCGTCGCGGATCCAGTCCGTGCTGCGCAGCGGCAGACCGTTGTCGAACGCGGACACCCGCCGGGACGACGCGCCGGCCGCGATGAACGGCGCCGCCTGCAGGCCGCTCATCTCCGGGTCGCTGTAGAGGCGCAGCGGCAGTTCGGCGAGGCGCTCCCCGATGCGGGTGCCGCCCCCGGGCTTGCGGAACGCCGTACGCCCTTCGACGGCGTCGAGTGCAGTCATCGACCAGTAGGCGTAGACCATCAGGTCGCCGACGGCCGACGGGGGCAGCAGCGTCTCGTAGCGCCCGGCCGGGAGCTCGAGGCGCCGGCGTGACCAGTCGAGCCGCTGGGCGAGGACGCGGGCGTGTGCGGCGATGTCGACGTCGCGGAAGTCGCGGGTGCCCTGACCCGTCCAGGAGGACCGATCGCCGTTCGGCGTACGGGCGGTGAGCTCGAGCCGGCCGTGGGGCTGCGGGTGCCGCAGCCGCAGGCCGGTGCTGGACGCCAGGTAGGTCGTCGTCAGCTCGTGCTCGGCGTAGCCGTAGAGCGAATGTCCGGCCGCGCCGGCGGCACCGAACGCGTCCCGCAGCGCCGGGGCGAACCGCTCGAAGACGCCGATCGAGGTGCGCTCCGCAGGCTCCTCCCAGGACGCCGACACCGACTCCGCCGGGGTGATCAGCGGCGCCGCGTCGTCCTCGGGCTCGCTCTCGGCGGCCGCGTCCTCGGCGGCGCGGACGGTCGCCTCGATCGCGTCGGCCGTGACCCGCGTGCGGCTGACCGCGCCGAGCCGGGCGCCGTCGAAGGCGAGCACGGTGAGGGTGCGGCCCTCCGTGACGCCGTTGGTCGTCAGCGTGTTGCCGGCCCAGCGCAGGTTGGCGCTGGTCGAGTCGTCGACCAGCACGATGCACCCGTCGGTCCGGGACAGCGCCAGCGCGCGCTCGGCGACCTCCTGCGGCGTCATCGGTGCCCCTCTGCTGTCGTGTTGAGCACCCGGATGCCGCGAAAGCGCGCCGTCGGGCAGCCGTGGGAGACCGGCGCCACCTGGGCCGGCTGGCCCTTGCCGCAGTTGAACGCGCCGCCGAGGACGTAGGTCTGCGGGCCGCCGACCGCGTCCATGGCGTTCCAGAAGTCCACGGTGTTGGCCTGGTAGGCCACGTCGCGCAGCTGCCCGGCGAGGTGGCCGTCCCTGATGCGGTAGAACCGTTGCCCGGTGAACTGGAAGTTGTAGCGCTGCATGTCGATCGACCAGCTGTTGTCGCCGACCACGTAGATCCCGTCGTCGACGCCGGCGATCAGCTCGTCGGTCGACGGGCCGCCGGCTGCCGGCTGCAACGAGACGTTGGCCATCCGCTGCAGCGGCATGTGGTGCGGCGCGTCCGCGAACGCGCAGCCGTTGGAGCGGCCCAGACCTTGCAGCCGGGCCATCCGCCGGTCGAGCTGGTAGCCGACGAGGACCCCGTCGCGGACGAGGTCCCAGGTCTGCGCGGCCACCCCGTCGTCGTCCCACCCGACGGTTGCCAGGCCGTGCTCCGCGGTGCGGTCGCCGGTGACGTGCATGACCGGCGAGCCGTACTGCAGGTTGCCGAGCCGGTCGAACGTCGCGAACGTCGTACCGGCGTAGTTGGCCTCGTAGCCGAGCGCGCGGTCGAGCTCGGTCGCATGGCCGATCGACTCGTGGATCGTGAGCCAGAGGTTCGAGGGGTCGATGACGAGGTCGTAGGTGCCGGCGGCCACCGAGGGCGCGGTCGCCTTCTCGAGCAGCAACCCGGGCAGCTCGGCGATCTCGCGGTCCCAGTCCCAGCAGCCGTCGCCGCCGGTCATCCACTCCCAGCCGCGGCCGGCCGGCGGCGCCAGGGTCCGCATCGACTCGAAACGACCGCTCTCGTCGTCGATCCACATCGCCTGCAGCTCGGCCTGCATGCGGACTCGGCGCTGCGCGGTGCGGGTGCCGGCCAGGTCGGCGTAGAACTTCACCTCCTTCACCGCGAGCATCGACGCGTCGGCGTGCCGGACGCCGTCGGCACGGAGCAGCCGCCCGCTGAGCTCGGCGAGCAAGCCGACCTGGTCGCGTTCGGGCACGTCGAGGGGATCGACGGCGTAGGAGGAGATCCACGTGCCTTGATGGACCGGCTCGTCGGCGAGCTCGACCGGTTCGGTGTTGACGGGCGCGGTCACCGCCGCGACGTCGACGGCCGCCGACGCGAGCCGTGCTGCGGCGTCGGCCGAGACGTCGGTGCCCGCGGCGAATCCCCAGGTCGAGTGGTGCGCGCCGGCCGCGACCACCACGCGCACGGCCAGGCCGACGTCCTCACCGGTGTGGGCGGTCTGCACGCGCCCGTCGGACAGGCGCAGGGCGCGGGATGCGGTGCGCTCGACCCGCACGTCGGCGTGCACGGCACCGAGCTCGCGGGCCCTCGACAGGGCGGCGTCGGTCACCGCGTCGAGCGGTAGGTCGCCGAGGTCGTCGGTGCGCGGGTCGGTCGTGGGGATCGGCACGAGGCCGACCCTAGGTCGTGGGACGGGAGCGGAGTCTCAATGGGCGGCGGGGAGGGTCGCCAGCCGCTGCTGGAAGAGTGCTACGTGACCCGCGGCGACCACGCCGACCGCGATCGTCGCCGCGATGATCAGGATGCCCGGAAGCCCGCCGGTCGAGCCGTCGTGCGGGATGCCGATGCGGTCGTTGCCGGCCACTTGCGGGGTGATGCCGGCGGCGAGCTGGGCCTGCTCGGCGGGGAGCATGGGCGCGGAGGCGACGCTCGGCGCGAAGCCCAGGTCGGCGGCCGACGGGGCGGTCCAGTTGGTGAGGCCGTAGGTGGACGCGGCACCGGCGAGCACCGGCGTCGCGCCACCGGCGCTCGCGGCGGCGTACTTGGCGGGAAGCTGGCCGACCGGCGCCAGCGGTGGCGTGCCGGTGTGCGAGGAACCGCTCGGCGTGGCGCCGGACCCGGGGAGCGGACTGGTGGGCACCGTGCCGGGCGGCAGCTGGTTGGTGACCGGCGCCAGGACGCCGCTGACGGCGCCGACGACAGAGTTGACCGCGCTGTTGAGAGGCTCGGGCAGCGGTGCCGGTGAGGGGGCCGCGGTCGGTGTGGGACTAGGGGTGCTGCTGCCGGTGACCGCGCCGGTCAGCGTGTCGACTACCGCGGTCACCGGGTCGGTGGGGGAGGTGCTGGTCGACGTTCCGGTCGCGCTCGACAGCGTGCTCGTGGTGGTGCTGGTGACCGTGCCGAGGGCTGCGTCGGTGGGGCTCGGCAGCAGCCCGGCGAAGGCCATGCCGCCACCGGAGAGGACGAGCGCCAGGGTGCCGGCGGAGACCGTGCCGGCGCGGCGCAGCGTCTGCCGCGGGGCGCGAGGCTTGGCGTGGCTGGGCGTGTAGCGGTGCGCTGGAGCAGGCATCTGGCGACCTCCGTGACGGCTTCCGGCTGGACCCTCACGGTCTGTAACGAGGGCGCCCCCCGCGCGTTACGGCTGAATGTGCGTTCCGGGATGTTCAGGACCGGGGTGTTTGGTGCCGAAACAGGCAGCGTGGAGTCTCGGGGCATGCTCGCGTCCGGCGGGCGGGCCGACCCCGGGGGCACGACGACGGTCATCCGACCGGCCGCCGTGCTGCCCGAGGCCGCGGCTCGTGCCGTGCTCTCGGCGCTCGAACGTCTCGACGTCTCCCGCGGTGGCTACTGGAACGCCTCGCCGGGCATCTGGCAGCGATACGACCGCCCCTGGGACGGCGCCGCCGGTAGCACCGGTAGCGCCCGGTTGGTCGGCACCATCGCCGCGGTCTACGGCACGCCGTCGCGCTACGAGATCACCATCTACCGCGCCACGATCACCGAGCACGGGCTCGGCACCGGCTGGACCGTGGAGTCGTTGTGCGACGACGCCCTGGGCCACGCCGGGCTCACCCTCGCCCGGTGCCCGCGCGCTGCGTTGGTGAGCCCCCCCGTCCCGGACCCCTTCCGCGGCCACCGCCCGACCCGTCCCGCGGCAACCCCGGGCACGTGACGGGGCCTGCTCAGAGCAGCAGGTCGACGGCCACAACTAGCCCGAACGTGACCACGGCGAAGCGCAGCACCCGTGGCGACATCCGCCGTGCCAGCGAGCCGCCGACGTGGCCGCCCACGAGACTCGACCCGGCGAGCACGGCCGCGACCGACCACACGACCGGTCCGAACACCGCGAACACCACCGCGCCGACGATCGACACGACCAGGGACAGCGCCGACTTCAGCGCGTTGAGCCGCTGGAGGTCCTCGGGCAACAACATGCCGAGCAGTGCGAGCAGCATCACGCCGAGCGCCGCGCCGAAGTAGGACCCGTAGACCCCGCCGAGGAAGACGCCGATGTGCAGCGGGACCGGGTAGTCGTGCCGCTCCGAGCGGCGCTGCAGCAGGGCGGCCACCCGGGTCTGCAGCAGCATCATCAGGCAGCCGGCGATCACCAGCCAGGGCACGATCGTGCGAAAGAACGACGCGGGCGTGGTCAGCAGCACCGCGGCGCCGGCGCCCGCGCCCAGGACCGCGGCCACGAGCAGGGACGGCAGGCGACCGCGCTGCCCGGCGAGCTCACGCCGGTAGGCGAGGCTGCCGCCGAGGTAGCCGGGCAGCAGGCCGACCGTGTTGGTCACGTTGGCGGGCAGCGCGGGATAACCGATCGCGAGCAGGGCGGGGAACGAGATCAACGATCCGCCGCCGGCGATCGCGTTGACGGCGCCGGCCCCGAAGCCCGCCGCGGCGACCCCGATCGCCTCCGCGGGTGTCACGCGGCGGTCAGTCGAGCAGGTCGGGCTGCTCGCGGACGATCTTCTCGTACAGCGGCTGGAACGACAGCCAGCCGACGAAGTCGGTGCCGACCTGGTCGTGGGTCTTGCGCGCTTCCTCGGGGTCGATGGGCACCGGCGTGCCGGCGGCCTTGGCGAGCAGCTGCACCTGGCAGGAGCGCTCCATGGTGATGAACCAGAAGACCGCCGAGTCGACGCTCTGCCCCGTGGTCAGCAGGCCGTGGTTGCGCAGGATCGCGGCCTTGTTGTCACCGAGCGCATGCGCGATGCGCTTGCCCTCCTCGGTGTCGAACACCACGCCGGTGTAGTCGTCGAACAGCGCGTGGTCCTCGTAGAACGCGCACACGTCCTGGGTGATCGGCTCGAGCAGCTCGCCCAGGGTCGACAGCGCCCGTCCGTAGGTCGAGTGCGAGTGCGCCGCCGCGACGACGTCGGGCCGCGCCTGGTGGATCTGCGAGTGGATCGCGAACGCCGCCCGGTTGACCGTGTGCCGGCCCTCTACGACCTCACCGTCGTGGTTGACGAGGATCAGGTCGCTGGCCCTGATGTGCGCGAACGGCACCACGAACGGGTTGACCCAGAAGTGGTCCGGCATCCCCGGGTCGCGCGCGGTGATGTGACCGGCCACGCCCTCCGCGAAGCCGAACTTCGCGAACAGCCGGAAACCCGCGGCCAGCCGCTGCTTGCGGTGCAGGCGTTCTTCCTCGACGGAGGTGAACGTCGGTGGCTGCGGGAAGATCAGGTCGGGCATCGCGCGCTCCAGAGCCGGGTGATCCACGTCACCGGTCAGCCTACGCGCCGCGAGGGGTCGTTCCCGGTGGATCGGCCGGGCCGCTTCCGGGGGATCAGGCCGGGGCGCCCATGTCGCGCAGCCGGAACGGCTTCGGCGGCGGGGTGAGGTCGGCCCGCGGGCAGGTGGCCAGCGACAGCCCGCCGTACGCCAGCGCCTCGTCGCACAAGGACGTGACCGTCCAGCCCTGCTCGGTGCCCAGCCGGGTGATCGTCGCGCGGAAGATCGTGATCTCGTAGCGGGTCGGCGTGCCGTAGGCGACCTGCATGGTGCCGACGAGCGCCGCGCTGCCGATGCTGCCGTCGGGCGCGTCGAACGGGCCGTCGTAGCGCCGCCAGAGGTTGGGCTCGGCCCGCCAGCAGCCGCCCATCCGGACGTCGAGCAACGACAGCTCCATGAGCACCGAGCGGGCTGCGGTCTCGGGGAGCACGGCCGCGGGGCGGATGACCTCCGTGACACAGCCTTCGTCGTACATCTCCGAGACGAGGAGCTCGAGCTCGTCCATGGGGTTGGTCACGTCTCCCTCAGGGGCCTAGGCGATCGCGGTCCATTCGCGGTCAATGCCTGTTTCGGCTCCTGGAGTGTCGGGCTGTATGGCCCGATGGGATTACCGTGGAGAACATGAGCTCGCAGACCGGGATCGTCACCGAAGAGCGGCACGACACCGACTACCGGCTCGACGAGGGCGACCACGAGCGGTTCTCCCACTACGCGGAGAAGGACAAGATCACCGAGGCGATGGTGACCGGCACGCCGGTCACCGCGCTGTGCGGGAAGGTCTGGGTGCCCAGCCGTGACCCGTCGCGCTTCCCGGTCTGCCCGATGTGCAAGGAGCTCTACGACATGGGCCCCGAGGGCCGGATGCGCTTCTGGCGCGAGCGCGCGGGCGGCGGCGACGGCGGGGCCGGTGGGAGCGGCGGGGAGCAGTAGCGGCTGTTGCCGGCCCCGGAGGAATGGACAGTCCGGGCGCTAGGCCGAACGGACGAGTACCGATTCGGCCGAAACGGGGACGCGCGCCGCTCGGCCCGGGAAGACTTTGCCCGTGCTGATCCCGCAGGACATCGCGCGGCTGGAGAGCCCGATGCTGCGGGCACGCCTGACCGCGCACCTGCTCGACGAGCCGCGCCCCGACCAGTCCCAGCTCCAGGAGATCTTCGACCACGCGCTCGCCGAGCTCATCGCCGCGGGGTTCACGGTCGCCGAGATCGCCACCGGCACGTTCCTGGAGGAGCGTGAGATCCGTCGCCGGCTGCTGACTGTGCACGGCGGCTGACGTTCAGGCCGGTGGTTCACCCCGGCGTCCACCGGCGATCTCGTCCCAGGACGGCACGCTCACCCGGCGCTTGCGGGCCGGTCGGGGAGCCGTCACGGCAGGCCGCGGCTCCTCCTCGACGTCGACCACCGAGGCCTCGTGCTCCTGCCCGGGCTCCTCGGATTCCTTGGGCACTGTCAGCTCGCTGGGCAGCTCCGAAGCCAGCTCCGACTCGGGCTCCGGCTCAGGCTCGGGTTCCGGGCGCACGACGTACGGCGCGAGCTGGGCCGACCGCACCGGGCGCAGGACCGCGGTCAGCTCGTCGTCGTCGCTGGCCTCGCGCAGCATGGCCTGGGCCTGCGGGTCGAGCGGGCGCAGCCGCCGCGTCTCGGGCGCCCACGACCAGCGCGCGCTGCGCCGCCGCTCGGTCTCGTCCCAGGCGACCTGCACCAGCCAGCTGCCGTCGGCGCGTCGCCAGGAGTCCCACTCCGCTTCGAGCGGGTCCAGGCCGGCGGCTGCCAGGTGGTCGGCCACGATCTCGTCGAGCCGCCGCCCGTCGACCTGGGAGCGGCGGGCCATGTCGGCGTGGTGCGCCCGCTCGGCGAGGACAGGAGCCTCGAACCGGGCGATCGACTGCACCGGCACGCCGGTTGCCTCGGCCAGCTGCACCGAGCTCGCGCCGTGGCGCAGCCGGTCCTGGATCTCCCGGGGTGTCAGCGCGCTCTCGACCGGGATCACGAGCTGGTGACCGCGGCCGGTCACCGCGGCGCGCACGTCGTCGTCGACACGCAGCCGGAACCGCTCCCCGTCGGTCTCGACGACGAGGGCGCCGTCGTCGCCGACGACCCCGACGTACCTCAACTCCCGCACCCGGACAGACTGTCACGGGTCGGCGGGAGGAGCAGCGATGGAAGTCGGATTCGCCGTCCCCATGTCGGGGCCCTGGGCCACGCCCGACAACGTCGCGCGGGTCGCTCGCCGCGCCGAGGAGCTGGGCTACGCGTCGCTGTGGACCTTCCAGCGGCTGCTCTGGCCGGTCGAGATCACGGGGCCGGCCGCCGCGCCCTACCGCGAGGTGATCGACCCCGTCGCGACGCTCGGTTACCTCGCCGGGGTCACCTCGCGGGCGCGCCTGGGGGTGGCGGTGCTCAACGCGCCGTTCTTCGCCCCGGCGCTGCTCGCCAAGCAGCTTGCCACCGTCGACATCCTGTCCGGCGGCCGGCTCGACGTCGGGCTCGGCCTGGGGTGGATGGAGCAGGAGTACGCCGCGACCGGCGTGCCCTACCGCGACCGCGGCGCGCGGCTGGAGGAGCACCTGCGCTGTCTCTACGCGCTGTGGGCCGACGACCCGGTGGAGTTCCACGGCCGGTTCTACGACGTGCCGCCGACCCACGCCGACCCGAAACCGGTCCAGCGTCCCCGCCCGCCGGTCGTGCTCGGTGGCACGGTCGAGGCCGCCCTGCGGCGCGCCGGCCGGCTGGCCGACGGCTGGGTGAGCAGCAGCCGGGCCGACCTCGGCCGGATCGGGCAGTCGATCGCCGTCGTGCGCGCGGGCGCCGAGGAGGCCGGCCGCGATCCCGCCGCGGTGCGAGTGGTGGTGCGTGGTGTGGTGCTGCTCGGGTCCGACGAGGGCAAGCCGCTCGCCGGCAGCCCGGAGAAGGTGCGGGAGGACCTGGCCTGGCTGGGGGAGCAGGGCGTGACCGAGGTCTTCGTCGACCTGAACTTCGACCCGCGCGTCCCCACCGCCGACCCGGCCACCGCCATGCGGATGGCCGAGGATGCGCTGGAGGCCCTCGCGCCGTCGCGCTGATCTGCCGCGGCCGAGGCGGTCAGACGTCGTAGGTCGCCAGGTCGGCCGCGGCCTCGACCTCTGCGCCGAAGGCGTCGCCCGCCTCGACCGCCACGCGCTGGGGATCCATCGGATGGGCGACGTGGGTGACGAGCAGCCGGCGGGCACCGGCCCGTTTCGCCAGCTCGCCCGCCTGCGTGCCGGTGCAGTGGAGGTCCCTCGGCTTCCCGTCGGCCGACCCCGCCCAGGTCGCCTCGCACAGGAACAGATCGGCCCCGCGGGCGGTCTCGACGAGCGCGTCGCACGGACCGCTGTCGGCGCTGTAGGCGATGACGGTGCCGTCGTGCTCCGCCCGGACCGCGAGGGTTGGCACCGGGTGCGCCGTAGACCGGAACGACAGCCGCACCGGACCGGTCTCGACGACATCGTCCGGCTCGACGGCGTGCAGGTCGAGCAGCGGGCGCAGCCGGTCGACGCCACCCGCGATCGTGCCCAGGTAGCCCCAGGTGTCGCGCTGCGCGTAGAGCCGCAGCGGCCGCGGGCCCGCCGGGTGGAACTGGAGCGCCGTGTGCAGCGCGTAGGCGTCGGCCAGGTGGTCGTGGTGGCGGTGGGTCAGCACCAGCGCATCGACGTCGTGCACGTCGTGCTCGCGCAGGAGGTTGGTCATCGCGCCGTTGCCGCAGTCGAGCAGCACGCGGTGCCCGCCGGCCTCGAGGAGGTACGACGAGCAGGCGCGGCCGGGCGCCGGGTAGGAGCCGGCGCTGCCGAGGACCGTCAGCCTCACGCGACCCGCTTCGCGGCCTTGACCAGCTCGGCCAGGCCGTCCTCGACGCCGGCGCAGAGCACGTCGATGTCACCGGCCGACTCGTAGTCGCCGGTGACCCCGACGTTGAGCGCGCCGCAGTAGGAGAAGATCGCGACTCCGATGCGAATCCCGTTGCCGATCGGCACGTAGGGGAACGCGTCGGTCATCCGGCGGCCGGCGGCGTAGAGCGGGAACTGCGGGCCGGGCACGTTGGTCGTCACGGTGTTGATGTTGCGCTGCGAGGCGCGGGCGGCGACCCGCGCCCCGAGCGCGAGCAGCAGGGGCGGGGCGAACCCCGACAGCGACACCAGCGTCTCGCCCGCGACCGCCATCTTGGAGTCCTTCAGGTGGCGCATCTGGGCCTCGATGGCCCGCAGCCGCTCGACCGGGTCGTCGATGCCGACCGGGAGGTCGGCGAACATCGCCGACACCCGGTTGTTGTGGGTGCCGCGCTCGTCGGGTCGGCGTACCGACACCGGCACGAGGGAGCGGACGAC
>Ga0207652_10000242_pt1 | contig 56966 bp, 65 predicted proteins | sample KBSC63BmetaG_FD_184334 | JGI IMG/M metagenome (GOLD analysis project Ga0207652, IMG submission 184334) | Corn rhizosphere microbial communities from Kellogg Biological Station, Michigan, USA - KBS C6-3B metaG (SPAdes) (version 2) | ecosystem: Host-associated > Plants > Roots > Rhizosphere ... | reverse complement strand
GGCCGTGCGCCGGTCCTGCCAGACCAGGGCCCGGTGAAGCGGCTCGCCGCTCTCCGGGTCCCAGGCAACCACCGTCTCGCGCTGGTTGGTGATCCCGATCGCGTCAAGCTCGGCGCCCTGGATGCCGGCATCGACGATCGCCTCGACCGCGACCCGGCGGCTCACCTGCCAGATTTCAGCGGCGTCGTGCTCGACCCAGCCGGGTCGCGGGAAGTGCTGCTTGAACTCCGAGTAGGCGCGGCCGGCGATCCGCCCCTCGGCGTCGAAGACGAGGCAGGTCGTCCCCGTCGTCCCCTGGTCGATCGCAAGGATCAGGGAGTGACTCCGCGGATGATCGTGAGCAGGCTCGCGGCGACGCCGGAGGCGTCCTCCCCCGTCGCCAACCGACGCAGCCCCATCCCGTACATCAGCGCCACGATCGTGCGCGCGTGGCGCCCCGGGTCGGGCACCTCGAGCATCTGCAACGCCGCGGCAGCCACGCCTTCGTAGGCCTCGAAGCAACGCAGCGATGCCTCGCGCAGGGCCGGGTCGCGGGCCGCCTGCAGGTGCAGCTCGATCTCGGCCAGCTCCTGGATCCGGTTACTCGACTCCTCAACCACCCGCTGGACCTCGGCCGCGATCTGCTCGACGCTCGGTTCCCGGCGGCGCAGATCCGCCGCGATCTCCTCCTGGCGGGCGACCTCTTCGCCGACGAAGAGCAGCAGGCTCTCGCGCAGTAGATCCACCTGGCTGGGGAAGTGGTAGGTGAGCGAGCCGAGGGCGACGCCGGCGGCGCCGGCGACGCGGCGGTTGGTGACGGCGGGAACTCCCTCGCCGCCGATCAACTCGACCGTGGCACGGAGGATCCGCTCGCGAGTATCGGAGGACGCGACGGTGGCCAAGGAGTGCCAGCCTACCGTTTTCGCCTATCGTTCGTTCGAACGAACAAACCAGGCGGCGAGGGAGCAAACAATGGCAACGACAACGACTTCATCCGCCGGGCTGCAGGAGCAGGTGCTGCTGCTGCGGTCCGGAGAAACCACATCACGCGAGCTGGTCGAGGCGGCGCTCGAGCGGGCCGAGGCGAGCCAGGGGAGCCTGAACGCGTTCCGCGTCATCTGCTCCGAGGAAGCGCTTGAGGCAGCTGAGGAAGCCGATCGCCGGCTCGGCGAGGAGGACGGGGCGCCGCTGCTCGGTGTCCCGGTCGCGATCAAGGACGATGTCGACCTCGGGGGCCACACCAGCCCCTTCGGCTGTGGTGGCGGCGAGCCGGCCGTGCGCGACGCCGAGATGGTGCGGCGGCTGCGCGAGGCGGGCGCGATCCCGATCGGCAAGACCCACGCGCCGGAGGTGGGGCTCTGGCACTTCACCGAGACGCCGCTGCACGGCGCCACCCGCAACCCCTGGAACACCGACCACACGCCGGGCGGCTCCAGCGGTGGCGCCGCGGCGGCGGTGGCGGCGGGGGTCGTGCCCGCGGCGCTCGGCTCCGACGGCGCCGGCTCGATTCGCATCCCGGCGGCCTGGACCGGCCTCGTCGGGCTGAAGCCCCAGCGCGGCCGCGTCTCGACCTGGCCCGACCCCGAGGCCTTCAACGGGCTCAGCTGTTACGGCCCGCTGGCGCGCAGCACAGCCGACGCGGCGCTGTTGCTCGACGCCGTCCACGGCAACGTCCCGGCCGACCTGCATCGCCCCCCCGCGCCGAGCGAGTCCTTCTCAGAAGCGGCAGCGCGCGAGCCCGGCAGCCTGCGGGTGGCGATCTCCTTCGCCACGCCGTTCGGTGTCCCCGCCAAAGTCGACCCCGAGCACCGGGCGGCGATCGAGTCCTTTGCCGTGCAGCTCAGCGACCTCGGTCACGAGATCGTTCGCGTCGATCCGGAATACGGCCTGGTTGGCCCGACGATCGTCGCCCGCGGCGAGGCCGCTGTTGAGGAATGGCTGTGCGCCCACGGCGAAGATCGTTCCAACCTAGAGCCCCGCACCCGCGCCGCCGCCCGCATCGGCAAGGCCCTGCAGGGTGTTCCCCTGCGCATTGCCCGCGCCGCCGAGCCAGGCCTGCGGCGCCGGATCGGCCGCGTCTTCGAGCGCTGCGACGTGGTCCTCACCCCGACGACGGCGAAGCCGCCGCCGCGCATCGGCGCCCTCGAGGGCGAGGGCTACTGGAAGACCGGCAACACCGCCAGCGCCACCTGCCCCTTCGCCTTTGCCTGGAACGTCGTCGGCTGGCCCGGGATCAGCGTCCCCGCCGGGCTCACCTCCACGGGACTGCCGATCGGTGCCCAGCTGCTCGGCCGCGAAAACGACGAGGTGACGCTGCTCTCCCTCGCGGGACAGGTTGAGCGGGCCGAGGCCGGCTGGCCGAGGCCGGCTGAGGCCGGCTGACGGCCGATCCCGGTAGGGGTTTCGCTTAACTTTTCGGTGGAGACGGAGAGGCTGGCGCCTCAAGGAATTGCCGAAAAAGTGCAAGACGCTCCACCCCTACCGGGATCGGCCCTGAGCGCGGGCGCGGTAGGCAACCACGAAGTCGGTTAGCTGGCGGCCGCGATGGAGGAAGCCGCGGAAGCTGCGGCCCGTGGCGCGGTGCGTTAGGTCCAGCTCGTACTCGCTGACCTGGTGGCCGGCCCGCACGGCGTCGATAGTCATCCCGAGCTCCATGCCGTAGCCGGCAGCGAGGGGTAGGACCTCGCGCAGCACCTCACCTCGCATCGCTCGCTGACCGGAGATCGGGGCTTTTGCGTCGAAGCCGCAGCGGCGCTGGATTGCCCAGTGGGCGAAGCCCAGGGCCAGGCCGAAGCCGCCGCCGACGCGGTTCGAGAAGGCCGCCACCGCGAGGTCGCAATCGCCCCTCTCCACCGCCTCCACGAGCGGCGCCAGCTGCGCCGCCGAGTCGCCAAGATCCCCGTCGCAGAGGAGGACGAGCGCGGGTGGCTCACTCTCGCTCAGCGCCGCCTCGGCCGCGGCGCTGACGTTGCCGCCCTTGCCGTGGGGACGGCCGCGGCTGATGACGCGGGCGCCGGCGCTCATCGCAACCTCCGCGGTGCCGTCGCTCGACCCGTCATCGGCGACCCAGATGTCCGCAGCCGGCAGCGCTTTGCGCACGGCCTTGACCGTGACGCCGATCCGGTCGGCCTCGTTGTGGGCAGCGACGATCACGGCCAGCCTCGCGGCCGGGTTGGGATCGGACTCCGGCCTGGGTCGCTCCGCCGTCACGCACGGATATTCTCCCCCGCCATGAACATCGAGGCTCACATCACCGGCAACGTGTGGAAAATCGAGGTCGCCGTTGGGGACACGATCGAGGACGGGGACACTGTCGTGATCCTTGAGTCGATGAAGATGGAGATCCCGGTCGAGAGCGAAGACGACGGCACCGTCAAGGAGATTCGCTGCGAGGAGGGTCAGTCGGTCAGCGAAGGCGACGTCCTCGTAGTGCTCGAGTGAAAGCCCAAATCGAAACGGCGGTCTCCGGGTATTCGGGTCCGGGTCGATTTGTGCGGGAACGCGACGTTCGATGAACGAGCAGCTCGCCGGCGGCAAGCTGCTCCTCGACTCGCCGGCCGAGGCGGTCGCCCGGCTTCGCATCTCCAATCCCGAGCGCCGTAACGCGCTCGACCACGAGATCCTCGATGCGATCGCCGAGACCCTGCCTCGGCTCGACCAGGGGATCGCGACCCGCTGCCTGTTGATTACCGGCGCCCCGCCGGTCTTCTCGGCCGGCTACGACATCGCCGCGATCCCGAACGAGACTTTCGAGCGCGACGCCGAGGCCCTCGTCGCCCACCCATTTCACGCCGCGATGGAGGCACTCGGCAACCACCCATGGCCAACGATCGCCGCGATCAACGGCGCCTGTGTCGGCGGCGGGCTCGAGTTGGCGGTGACCTGCGACCTGCGCATCGCCGCCGCTGGAGCCAAGCTGGGCATGCCCCCGGTGAAGCTCGGCCTCGTCTACAGCCATACCGGCCTACGCAAGTTCATCAACACGGTCGGCCTCGCCCGCACCAAGGAGCTGTTCCTCACCGGTCGCAACTTCGAGGCGGAGCGCGCCGCCGAGATCGGCCTCATCCACGAAGTCGTCGCGGCCGAGGCCCTGGAGGAGGTTTCCCTCGCCCTAGCGGCTGAAATCGCCGCCAACGCGCCGCTCTCGATGCGCGGCAACAAAAGCGCGATAGACCTGCTCGCCGCCTCGCCGATACTGAGCGAGCAGCAGGAAACCAGCCTGATCGCCCTGCGCGAGTCCTGCTTCAGCTCGGCCGACTTCCGCGAGGGCATCGAGGCCTTTGCCGAGAAGCGCAAGCCCGAGTGGAAGGGCAGATGAACGCGGCGGCGCGCAAGCAGCTCGCGGCCAGTGACCCGACCATGGCGGCGCTGATCAAGCGCCTCGGCAAGATCGACCTGGCGACGCGCCTGGCCCGCCGCAACGAGGAGCGTCCCAACGACGCTTACGGTGCGCTGCTGCGGGCGATCGTCGGGCAGCAGCTCTCGACCAAGGCGGCGCGAACGATCTACGGTCGCGTCCTCGATCTCTTCGAGGGCAGCACGCCCTCGCCCGAGCAGCTGCTCGAAGCCGGCGAATCCGACCTGCGCGGTGCCGGCCTCTCCGGCCGCAAGGTGGAGTACGTCCGCGACCTCGCCTCGCACGTGATCGAGGGCGAGCTCGAGCTTGACCGCCTTGATCAGCTCGACGACGCCGAGGTGATCGAGGAGATCGTAGCCGTACGCGGGCTCGGCGTCTGGACCGCGGAGATGTTCCTGATGTTCCACCTCCAACGGCCTGATGTCCTCTCCGGCGGGGACCTCGGCATCCGCAAGGCGGTGCAGATTGAGTACGGACTCGAGGAGATGCCTGCTCCGGCGAAGGTGCTGGAGATTGGCGAACCCTGGCGACCGCACCGAAGCCTCGCCTCCCTTTATCTGTGGGAGTCGCTTGCAAACACGCCCGTGAATTGAGGAGCGCCGGTGAGACACCGACAATAGATCCATGCGCCTCCGCTTCTGGCTTGGTTTTGCCGTAGTTGCCGCGATCGCGGTCGGATCGATCGCGATCGCTCTGGTTGTCCACGGGCGCGAAAGCGACAACTTCGAAACGCGCCAGCATGGTGAGGCGCTACGCGCCGCGCACCAGGCGGAAGCGCTGGCCGCCCTCTCAGTTGGTCAGCTCTCCAGTGCCTCGGCCTTCTACCAGGCCGAGGGGCACTTCAGCCATCACGAGTTCAACGTTGTCGCCAAGTCGCTGCTGCGTCCCGGAGTGCTTCGAGCAACCGCCTTCATCAGCTCGGTGTCTGCTGCGGACCGGGCCAGCTTCGAACGCACGCACGGCTTCCCGATCCTCGAACGGGGACCGCTGGGCAACCTGCGTCGCGCCCGGGCCCGCTCGCACTACTTCCCGCTGATCTTCGCCGCCGCAAAAGGACTATCGATGCAGATACCGATCGGCTACGACGTCGGCTCGGACGAGCTGCGCGGGGCATATCTGCTGCGGGCGCGCGACAGCGGCAGGCCGGCAGCGACGCCGGTGCTACAGCTGCCGGTCGGCGGTACGGGGATTAATGTCTTCCGACCGGTCTTCCGCGACGGCGCCTCGACGCGGACCGTGGCCGAGCGCCGCGCCGCGTTGATCGGCTTCGCAGGCGGCTCCTTTCTGGTCCCGGACCTGGCGGCGGCAGCGACGACCGCGCTGCCGAACCGGGTTGACGCCTCGTTCGTTGAGCGCGGCAGAACCGTCACCGGCCCGCAGCTCCCCCACGACGAAAGTGCCGCCGCGCCAATTCACATCGCCGATCGCACCTGGCTGCTGGTCGTGCGCGACCCGAGCCGCCCGGGCGTCGATCTGGCCGTGATGATCGCCCTCGTCGGGCTCTCTCTGGCGGCGCTGCTGGCGGCGCTCGTCCTCGTCTGGGGCCGCCACGAACGGATGCAGGAACTGGCGCTGCAGGCCAGCCAGGACCCGCTCACCGGGCTGAAGAACCGGCGTCGCTTCGAGGAGGACCTGCGGGCCGAGTTGGCGCGCAGCCATCGCTATGGCGTCGCCGGGGCGCTCCTGATGCTCGACCTCGACCACTTCAAGCAGGTCAACGACACCCTCGGCCACCCGGCCGGTGATCGCGTCCTCGCCGAGATCGCCGCCGTGCTGCGCGGCCGCGCCCGCGAGACCGACGTACTGGCGCGGATCGGCGGCGATGAGTTCGCGATCGTGCTGCCGCGTTGTGAGCCGGCCGAGGCCGAAGAGGTCGGCGCCGAGATCACCGTGGCGATCCGCGAACGCATGAGCGCCGAGCCGGAGGTGCCGCCGATCACGGCCAGCGTCGGCATAGCGGCTTTCGGCGTCGGCGAGCGGCTCAGCTACGAAACCGTGCTGGGCCGTGCCGACGCAGCGATGTACGCGGCTAAGGGATCGGGCCGCGATCGGGTGAAAGTCTTCGATGAGACCACCCCGGAGCCGCAGGCAAACGAAGTGAAAATCACCGTCAGCGAGCCACGTTAGCCGCCAGAGCGCGGCGTAGGTGCAGGATCCGGCCGGCGGAGGATTCGAAGTCAGCGCGGGCGCTCGGTGTCTCGCGCAACAGGCGGAGCAGGGACCCACCGGCGGCAACCGCGGCACGGTAGTCGGTGAAGAGGAGGAGGTCCGTGCCCGCCATGGCCGCCGCCCGTGCCGCCGCGGCGGGCCCGCCGAAGTCGCGGACGGCGGCCGATTCGAGCGCGTCGGTGATCGAAACCCCGTCGAAGCCGATCCGCCGGCGCAGCTCGCCGGTCGCGATCGGCCGGGCAAAGGCAGCCGGCTTCGGCGAGAACGCCGGGTAGATCGCGGTGCTCAGCATCACTAGCTGGCCGCCCGCTGCCGCGAAACGCCGGAAGGGGCGCTCATCGACCGCGCGTAGCGTCCGCCTTGTCAGGTCGATCCGCTGCACGGCGAAGTCGGTGTTTTCGGCCGCCGCGCCAAGGCCCGGGAAGTGCTTGGCCGTAGCGGCGATGCCGAGCTCCCGCAGGCCGGCCGCAAACGGCACCGCCGCTGATTCCACCGCGGCGGCGCTGGAGCCGAAACCTCGGTCCGTGCTCGCGATCGCGCCGCCGAACCGGGCGACGTCCAGCACCGGGGCCAGGTCGACGTTCACCCCCACCCCGCTCAGGTTGACCGCCGTGGCCCTACCCTGCGCGCGGCTGAACGCCGCGCCGGCCGCTCCCATCTGCGCCGCGGAGGCAGTCGGCGGGCCACCGAGTCGCTTCACCAGGCCGCCCTCTTGGTCGACCATGATCAGCAGTGGATCGCGCAGGCGGAGCGGGCGACGGATCGACTCGATTTCAGCGATCAGGGCTCGTGCCCTTGCCCGGTTCGGCAGGTTCTCACTGAAGAGGACCACGCCCGCGAGGCGGTCGTGACGGATCGCTTGCCGCAATGGCTCCGGCACCTTGGTGCCATGGAAGCCGGCTATGAGACGCGTGCCGACGAGTTGGGGGAGCGATAGCCGCGAGACCGCGTCGGGGGTCGGTGTGCTGCCCCGATCGCTGATCGCGGCGCCAAATGCGAATGCCCCGATCGCCAGCCCGCCGGCCACCCCGACGGCCGCTCGCCTGCGCCTGATCCTCGTCGCCTTCACCGCGCGCGATGTTAGGCGCAGCACCGCCGAGAGCGCACCGTTCGAGCGTCCGGACCGCCGCCTAGCCTTGCGCCCGAATGCCCTCCCTGATCAGCTTCGAGGAAGCGCTCGCCCTCGGCGAGCTAACCGACCACCAGGAGATCGGCGACCTGGTCGAGCGCGCCTGGGCGGTGCGGCGAGAGAACTTCGGCGACTCGACCGACATGTGCTCGCTGGTCAACGCCAAGTCCGGCGGCTGTGCCGAGGACTGTGGCTTCTGCGCCCAGTCGCGCTACGCCGAGGCGGACACCCCGATGCACGCGATGATGGAGCCCGAGCAGATCCTCGAGCACGCCAAAGCCGCGGAAGCGGCGGGCGCGCACCGCTTCTGCATGGTCACCCAGGGACAGGGGCTCTCCAAGCGCGACTTCGAGAAAATCCTCGAGGGCGCCAAGCTCGTCGCCGAGCAGACCAACCTCAAGCGCTGCGCCTCGATCGGCCACATGTCGCGCGAGCGCGCCAAGAAGCTGCGCGAGGCCGGCATCCAGCGCGTCCACCACAACGTCGAGTCGGCCCGCTCCTATTACCCCGAGGTCTCGACAACGGTCCGCTACGAGGGCCGATTGCGCACGATCCAAGCGGTCAAGGAGGCTGGGCTTGAGACCTGCGTCGGCGGCATCCTCAACCTCGGCGAGTCGCCGCGGCAGCGCGTCGAGATGGCCTTCGAGTTGACTGAGATCAACCCGACCTCGGTACCGATCAACCTGCTCAACCCGCGCACAGGGACCAAGTTCGGCGAGCGGCCGCTGATGGACGCCTGGGACGTGGTCAAGTGGGTGGCGATCTTCCGCCTGATCATTCCCGGCGCCCTCTTCCGCCTCTGCGGCGGCCGGGTCGAGAACCTCGGCGAGCTGCAGCCGCTCGCCGTCAAGGCCGGTCTCAACGGTGTGATGATGGGCAACTTCCTGACCACGCTGGGGGCCGAGCCCGAGGATGACCGGGCGATGTTCGAGGAGCTCGGGCTCAACGTCGCCCGCCAGCCCGACAACGGCGCCAACCCGCGCCCCGACAACCGCGACGGCTGGCTCGAGGGCGAGACGCCGGCGACGCCGATGGACGAGCTGATCGACCACCAGGACGAGGCCAACTTCTGGGATCCCTCGACCCAGCTGCGGGTGATCAAGAAGACCAAGAAGCCCCCGCCGTACCCGGAATCAAGCGCCGCCTCCTCCGCTCCCGCGCGGGCACGCTAATGACCACTGGAAGTCACGTGCCCGCGCTCCCGCGTCCGGGGGCGGCGCTCCATGACTGAAATCGCGAAACATCTTGACGAGCTCCGTGACCGCGGGCTTCACCGGCGCCTGCGGCTGATCGGCGGTCCCCAGGGACCGCGCGTCACGCTCGACGGCAGGCGGGTCCTGCTGCTCTGCTCAAACGACTACCTTGGCCTCGCCAACCACCCCAAGGTGCGGGGCGCGGCGGCGGACGCGGCGATGCGCTGGGGCGCGGGGGCGGGCGCCTCGCGTTTGATCTCGGGCAACATGCAGCCGCACTCGCGCCTGGAGAAGCGGCTCGCGGCCTTCAAGGGATACGAGTCGGCCCTGCTCTTCGGCTCCGGCTACCTCGCCAACACGGGCACGATCGCGGCGCTTGCCCGCCGCGGCGAGGTCGTCTTCTCTGACCAGCTCAACCACGCCAGCATCATCGACGGCTGCCGGCTCTCGCGGGCGGACACCTTCGTCTATCGCCACGGCGACGTCGAGCACCTCTCCTGGGGCCTGCGCAAGGCCGGCGAGCGGGCGGCACTGATCGTCACTGACGGCGTCTTCTCGATGGACGGCGACGTCGCGCCGCTGGCAGAGCTCGCCGAGCTGGCCAAGCGGCACGGCTGCCGGCTGATGGTCGACGAGGCGCACGCCACCGGGGCTATCGGGCCCGGCGGCCGCGGCTCGGTGGCGGCGGCCGGACTGAGCGGCGAGGTCGACGTCGTGATGGGAACCCTGGGCAAGGCGCTCGGCTCCTACGGCGCCTACGTCTGCGCCAGCCGCGAGACAACCGACTACCTGCTCAACACGGCCCGCTCCTTCATCTTCTCGACCGCGCTTCCTCCCTCGGCCGCCGCTGCCGGGTTGGCGGCGCTGGAGCTGCTCGAGTCCCAGCCCGACCGGGTCAGCCGGCTCGCCATCAATGCCCGGACCCTGCGCGACGCGCTGCTCGGCGAGGGCCTCGAGGTGGGTGGCTCGGAAACGCAGATCGTCCCGGTCGGGGTCGGCGAGGCCGACGCCGCGATGGATCTCTGCGAGCGGGTGCTGGAGGGCGGCGTCTTCGCCCAGGGCATCCGCCCGCCGACGGTGCCCGAGGGCTCCTCACGGCTGCGCCTCACGGTGATGTCGACCCATCGCCGCGAAGAGCTGGAGCGTGCGGCGAAGCTGGTCGGCGACGCGGCGCGAGGGCTCGGCATCGGCCCCGATCGCGCCGCTGTCGCTCAGCTAGCGGCCTGATGGCCCCGGCGAATGGCTTCTTTGTTACCGGCACCGGCACGGCGGTCGGCAAGACGGTCGTGGCAGCGGTGCTGGCGCGCACCCTGCAACGACAGGGCTTGAGGGTCGCGGTCTTCAAGCCGGCGGTGACCGGCCTCGAGGAGCCCGGCGAGACCGACCACGCCCTGTTGCGCCGGGCCGCCGGTTCTGAGCAAAGCGACGATGAGATCGCCCCTTATCGCTACGGCCCCCCCGCCTCACCGCATCTCGCCGCGGCACAGGCCGGTGAGGAGATCGATCCGGAGCGCCTGCGCAGGGCCGCGCGCGATGCCGCGACCAGCGCCGATCGCCTCGTCTGCGAGGGCGTCGGCGGCCTAATGGTTCCGCTGATGTGGCGAGTTGGTCCCCCCGTAGGGGAACAGCTCGCCACATATAGGGTCCGCGACCTCGCCGTCGACCTCGACCTACCGCTCATCATCGCGGCCTCGCCGGGGCTGGGCACGATCAACCACACCCTCCTGACGATCGAGGCGGCACGCGCCGCGGGCCTCGCCATCGCCGCGGTCGTCCTCACCCCCTGGCCCGCCGACCCGAGTGCGATCGAGCGCTCAAACCGGGAGACGATCGCGGACCTGGCCCAGGTCCCGGTACGGACCCTGCCTCGACTCAACCTGAACGAACCGGAGAGCTGGCCGGAGCTCGAAATCGATTGATCGATTGACCCCCATATTCAGGGGTAAATCGATCAATCGCTGACGATCACGTCGAGGCTCGCCGGAGTCAGCTCGACCTCGAAGCCGGCGTCAGCCGCGACCGCGGCGACCTGATCCGGCGTCTTCGCCTCGCGCTTGGTGAGCAGCAGCGCCCGTGTCACGTCGCCACGCACCGCCTTCGCCATGTGCGAGACCGCCTTGCGCTTGCCCCTCTCCTCGCGAAAGGCCCGCACCGAGAGCAGCGTTGCGCGCTTCGGCTTCCAGGCGCTCGTGTAGGCGCCGGAGCGCATGTCGACGATCGTCTCGCCGGGCTCGTCCGGCATCGTCGCCGCCAGCGCCGACCGCCACCAGGCCGCCAGCGGACCGATGCCGTCGAGCTTGGTCGAGGGCGGCAGCCGGTAGTAGGGGATCCGATCCGTCGGCCGCACGAAGCCCCAGAGAGCACTGGCGATCAGGACCCGTTTCGCCGCCCTGCGGCGCGCGGCCGCGGGCAGCCCGGCGAGGCCCAGGTGCCGGTAGAGCACGCCGGTGTAGACCTCCGCCGCCGGGGCGGCGGGCGCCTTGCGCAGCTTCAGATCGAGCGCCCGCAGCAACTCCTGGCGCTGCTTACGCAATTCGGCGGCAAAAACCAGCGAGCCAAGGTCGACCGGCTCGCCGCCCTCGGGCTCGGCCTTGCCTTCGGAGGGCGGCAGCAGGATCCTCATCGCGCCGGAGCTTTTCAGGAGACTGAATCGCCCGCGGCAACGGGCTCGCGCTCGGCCCCGACCTCGGCCCCGGCGAGCTCCTCGCCACCGAAGTTGACCGCCGCCTCAGCGGCCTGCTCACCGAGCGTGTCGCGCTTGGCGCGAATCGCCACCGCTCCGACCAGGGCACCGAAAGCGGCAACCCCGGCGCAGATCGCCATCGCCTGCCCGAGGGCGTCGACGAACTGCTGCGGGCTCGCTTCGGCGAAGTTGGTGGTCCCGACCGAGCCTTGGAAGATTGCGCCGGTGACCGCGACGCCGAGGCTGCCACCGACCATGCGGAACATCGAGAGCACGCCCGAGGCGATCCCGGCCTTCTCGACCGCGACCGCGTTCATCGCCGCACTGGTCATCGGCGACATCGTCAGGGCGATGCCGATGCCGAGCAGCATGAATCCGGGCAGCAGGTCGAGGTAGCTGGAGTCGACCGCGATGCTGCTGAAGCTGTAGAGCGAGGCGGCGACGATGCCGAGCCCGGCGGCAATCAGCCAGCGCGGCCCGAAGCGGTCGGCGAGCCGCCCGGCGACCGGCGCCACGCCGACGATCATCAGGGTCGAGGGCAAAAACCTGACCCCCGCCTCGAGCGGCGAGTAATGGAGGATGTCCTGCATGTAGATGGCGAGGAAGAAGAAGACGCCGAGCATCGAGAAGGAGACGATCAGGGCGACGACGACCGCGCCGAGGAAGTTGCGATCGGAGAAGAAGCGGAATTCGACCATCGGCACCTTGACCCGCAGCTCGACCGCGACGAAGGCGGCCGTGCCGACGGCGGCGCCGAGGAGCAGGGCGATGATCTCGGTCGAGCCCCAGCCCCACTCGTTGCCCTCGACCAGGGCGAGGATCAGCGCCGTCAGGGTACCGGTGAGCAGCGCCACGCCGGCGTAGTCGACCTCGCGGCCGACGGTGTTGTCGCGCGACTCGCGCACGGCGAAGAGCGAGGCGGTGACGGCGCCGATCGCGACCGGGATGTTGAGGTAGAAGATCGCCCGCCAGCTGACGTGCTCGGTCAGGGCACCGCCGACGACCGGGCCGACAGCGAGGGCGAGGGCCGAGACGCCCGCCCACATCCCCATCGCCTTGCCACGCTCCGAAGCGGGGAAGGCGTCGGTGATGATCGAGAGCGTCGCCGGCATCATCAGGGCCGCGCCGACGCCCTGGACCACCCGGCTGATCACCAGGTCAGTCTGACTGGCGGCGAGCCCGGCCGTCGCCGAGGAGAGGGCGAAGATGACAACGCCGAAGAGGAACATGCGGCGGCGGCCGAAGATGTCTCCCAGCCGCCCACCGGTCGCCAGCAGCACGGCGAAGGAGAGCGTGTAGCCGTTGATCGTCCACTCCAGGCCGGAAATCGAGGCGCCCAGATCTTTCTGGATCGACGGCAGGGCGACGTTGACCACCGTGTTGTCGAGCATGATCATGAACAGCGCGAAGCACATCGCTCCGAGCGTCCACCACTTGCGGTTCTCGTCGGTGATCAGGTGGGCGTAACGGGTGGTCAAGCTGGTCCAACCTCCTTCAGGTGCGCGAAAGCTTCCGCGATGTCGTCGCGGTCCATCAACGAGTCGACGGCGGCGTCGAGCTTGCGCCGCTGCGCCGCGGTGAGACTGGCGGCGAAGGTCTCCATCCCCGCCTGGCGCACGACGACGAGGGTGTCGACGAGCTTCTTGCCCTTGGCGGTGATCGCGACGCGGCGCACGCGCCGGTCCTCGCGATCCTCGACGCGGCTGGCGAGCCGCTTCTTGACCAGGCCGTCGATGGCCCGGCTCATCGAGGGCACCGAGACGCCCAGTGTTTCGGCCAGCTCGCTCACCTGACGGGCCTCGGTCGCCTCCCCCAGCCCGCCCAGCTCCAGCAGGGCCTTTGACTGCGTCATCGAGAGACCGCTCGCCTCGATCACCCGCAGCACGTTGCCGCGGTCATAGAGGAAGAGGTGGTGCAGCAGAGCGCTGATCCGCGCCGCCGTGTCCTGCGCCTCAGCGCTGACGTCAGGCGTGCTGACCTCATCCACGAGTGCCGTTATGTCGCTCGCTTGCATGCTGAGAATAGTTGCAGATCAGCAACTATTTCTCAAGCGGAATAATTGTCGGTGTGATCACCATCACACGCCGCGCCGCTGACCTCGTCGTTTGGGTTCCGCATGCCACGAGAGGCGAAGTCAGCGGAGAGTTTCCGGCCGGGGGCGGGACTAGTGTCGTCAACAGCGATGGCACTTGATCACGCAAAGCTCGATCGCGACCACGTCTGGCATCCCTTCACGCAGCAGCAAGCCTGGAGCGAGGAAGAGCCGCTGATGATCGAGGCGGGCGCCGGCTCGCACCTGGTCGCAAGCGACGGGCGACGCTACATCGACGGCGTCTCCTCGCTCTGGTGCACGGTCCACGGCCATGCGCATCCCGCGATCGACGCCGCCATTGCGGCCCAGCTCGAAAAGGTCGCCCACACGACGATGCTCGGCCTCTCTCACCCCGGCTCCGCCGAGCTCGCCGGTCGCCTGGTCGAGCTAGCGCCGCCGGGGCTGAGCCGCGTCTTCTACTCGGAGTCAGGCTCGACCGCGGTCGAGATCGCGCTGAAGATGGCCTTCCAGTTCCAGCAGCAGCGCGGCGGCCAGCACCGCCGCCGCACCTCCTTCGTCCACCTGCGTGACTCCTACCACGGCGACACGATTGGCTCGGTCGCGGTCGGCGGCATCGAGCTCTTTCACTCGACCTACCGGCCACTGCTCTTCCAGACCCACGCCGCTGAGCCCGGCGACGCCGCCGACCTGGAGCGGGTGCTCGCCTGCCACGAAGAGGAGATCGCCGCGGTGATCGTCGAGCCGTTGGTCCAGGGCGCTGCGGGCATGCTCACCCACCCGCCCGGCTACCTGCGCCAGGTACGCGAGCTCTGCGACCACTTCGGGGTGCTCTTGATCTGTGACGAGGTGGCAACCGGCTTCGGCCGCACCGGCAAGATGTTCGCCTGCGAGCACGAGGCCGTCGCGCCCGACCTGCTTTGCGTCGCCAAGGGGCTCACCGGGGGCTACCTGCCGCTGGCTGCGACTCTGGCGACGGAGCGGATCTACGAGGGCTTCCTCGGCGCCCCCGCGGAGTGCCGCACCTTCTTCCACGGCCACACCTATACCGGCAATCCGCTCGCCTGCGCCGCCGCCCTGGCCAGCCTCGACGTCTTCGAGAGCGAGCGCACGATTGAACGCCTGCAGCAGAAGATCGCCCTGCTGGATGGGATCCTGGCTGAGATCGAGGCGATGCCCGAGGTAGACGAGGTACGTGGCCGTGGCTTCATGGCCGGGATCGACCTCGGCGAGCATGACCCGTCCCTGCGCATGGGCCACCGGGTTACGCTCGAGGCTCGCGAGCGCGGCGCGGTCATCCGCCCGCTCGCAGATGTCGTCGTCCTGATGCCCCCCCTCTCGATCTCCGAATCCGACCTCAAGCGCCTGCTCGAGATCACCAGGGAGTCGATCGTCGCCGCCTGCGCGAGCACGGCTCCGGCAGAACTCGCTCAAGCTGCCTAGTCGTCCCTTTGCGCGCGCCCTCGCCGCGTAAGGCGACATCGACCGCACGGAGTGGCATGAACGGCAGAAGCGCGTCGATATGGTGGATCGATGGGCGAGGAAAGACAGCGCGGGCCGGCCGAGGCGCCAAACCTCGGCGAGCCCTCAGAGCCACGACCGGCAGCCTCGGTGGTTTTGCTGCGGCGCGGCGGCAAGCACGCCGACCGGGCGCTTGAGGTGCTGCTGCTGAAGCGGACCGAGAAGGCGCGGTTCATGCCCAACGTTTGGGTCTTTCCCGGCGGCGCCGTCGACGGCGAGGACGGCGAAGACGAAACGCGGTTCAAAGCCTGCGCGGTGCGCGAGCTCGAGGAGGAGGCCGGAATCGTTCTGCCCGCCGGCGAGGAGCTGGTGCTCTTCTCACGCTGGATCACCCCCGAGATCGTCTCGCGCCGCTTCGACGCCTGGTTCTTCCTGGCCCTCGCCCCTGCCCACACTCCACCCCGACCCGATGGCGTTGAGACCACCGACGCCGGCTGGTTCGAGCCGGCCGGTGCGCTCGAGGCCCAGGCCGCCGGCGAGATCGTCCTCGCCTTCCCGACGGTCAAGCAGCTGGAAGCGCTGCTGCCCTTTCGCAGCTCCGAGGAGGCAATCGCGGCCCATCGCGGCCTTGCGGTCGAGCCGATCCTGCCAAAGGTGATCGGCACCGCCGAGGACAATCGAGTCGTCCTGCCCGGCGATCCTGACTACCCGGCCTAAAGCTAGGAAGCCGGGAAGGGCTCGAGGCCGGCGTGCCAGGGGCCCGGCGGATAGGTGTGGATGCCGCTCTCTTCCATCTCGCCCTGCAGGCGTTTGAATAGCTGGCCGGCATTCTTCAACGCCGCTTTCAGTTCCTCGGCGCTGCGCTCGCGCAGACGCCAGAGGAACCAGAGCTGGCGGTCATTGATGCCGAAGTCGACCTCGCCGGTCATCGTCGTCGTCCAGCTGAGGAAGCCAGGGCTGAAGAGCTCGCGCAGGGCGACCGGGTCAAACTCCTTCGGCACCGTCGCCGAGAAGCGCCTGTTGAAGTCGATCGACTCGAATTCCACCTTGCGGGCGAAATGCTGGGTGACCACCTCATGGCCCTCGATCGACTCGACGTTGAAGGCCGGGACGACCTGAGCCAGGTCGGGCATGTGCGCCTTGGCGAGCAAAGCCGTCGGCAGCACTGCCTTGCTGAAGAGGCCCCCCATTTCCTCCTCGTCCGCATCGCAGCATGAGCCCCAGAAGCCCTCGCTGAGCTGGCCGGTGAGGCGGTTGGCGCCGCCGACGCAGAGCGCCACCGGGGCGTCGACCGGGTTGATCCCCCCGACCGGCTCGTATTTGAGCTGGTGCCGTTCGCCGTAGGTACTGACGATCTCGGCCCAGTCCCGGGCTTCCTGCTTGGCGCTCATCGCCTCGATCCTATGCAGTTGGTCGGCGAGCCAAGTAGCATGAGCCCATGCTCATCGCCATCATCGTGATCGTCGCGATCATCGTCATCGCGGTCCTCTACTACGTCGCCAAGCGCAACTCGATCATCGCCTCGCGCAACCGGGTTGACGAGTCGTGGAGCGGGATCGACGTGCAGCTGAAGCGCCGCCATGACCTCGTGCCGAACCTGGTCGAGACGGTCAAGGGCTACGCCGAGCACGAGAGCCAGACCTTCGAGAAGACGACCCAGGCGCGCGCCGCGGCGATGGCCGCCCAGGGCGTCGAGGAAACCGCCAAGGCCGAGCAGCAGCTGACCAGAGCATTGGCCGACGTCAAGGCCGTGGCGGAGAACTATCCGACCCTGCGGGCCACCGAGAACTTCCAGCAGCTCAGCCGCAACCTCTCCGAGCTCGAGGATGAGATCCAAGCCTCACGGAGGATCTACAACTCCAACGTGCAGTCCTACAACACGGACATCGAACAGTTCCCGGGCTCGATCATCGCCAACCAAGGCGGCTTCACCAAACGCGAGTACTTCGAGATCGAAGACGCGGCGGATCGCGAGCCGGTCGCGGTCGACTTCAGCAAAGACTGAGTTACTAACCTTTGTTGTAATGACGACGGCCACCGAGCAAACGCTTTGGATCTGTGAGAGTTGTGGGTTCATCTATGACCCCGCGATCGGCGATCCCGACGGCGGTATTCCGCCCGGCACCGCCTTCGAGGACATCCCCAAAGATTGGTTCTGCCCCGTCTGCGGAGCACGGACCTCTGACTTTCGGCCGTTGGAGCCTGGCGAGGCTTGATGCTGGTGACCAGCGTCTAGCCATGCACGACTACGACTGGATCGTCGTCGGATCCGGGTTCGGTGGCTCCGTTTCGGCGCTTCGCCTAGCTGAAAAGGGATATTCCGTCGCGGTGCTGGAGTGCGGCAGCCGCTTCCGCGACGAGGACTTCGCCGAGTCGAACCTGCGTCACCCGCGCCGCTACTTCTGGCTGCCGCGCTTCGGCTTCCGCGGGGTGATGCGGATGACCTTCTTCAAGGACGTCTTCATCGTCTCCGGCAGCGGCGTCGGCGGCGGCAGCCTCGGCTACGCCAACACGCTCTACCGGGCACGCCCGGCCTTCTTCGAGGACCCGCAGTGGAAGGAGCTCGGCAACTGGGAGCTGGAGTTGGCGCCCCATTACGAGACGGCCGAGAGGATGCTCGGCGTGGTCGAGTACGAAGGCATCGGGCCCGCCGACAAGCTGCTGCAGGAATACGGCGAGGAGATCGGCGTTGGCGAGACCTTCACCAACACCCGGGTCGGGGTCTTCTTCGACAAGCCGGGGGTGGAGGTCGAGGACCCGTTCTTCGGCGGCGAGGGTCCCAGCCGCACCGGCTGCACGCGCTGCGGCAGCTGCATGGTCGGCTGCCGCCATGGGGCGAAGAACACGCTGATGAAGAACTACCTCTGGTTCGCCGAGAAGCTCGGGGTCGAGATCCAGCCCGAGCGCCAGGTGACCGAGATCCGTCCGCTCGGCGCCGCCGACGGCTCGGACGGCTACGTGATCGCCAGCGAGCGTTCCGGCTCCTGGCTGCGCAAGCAGCGGCGCACCCAGACCGCCCGCGGCGTGATCGTCGCCGCCGGCGCCCTCGGCACGAACAATCTGCTCGCCAACTGCCGGCATTCCGGGGCGCTGCCGAGGATCTCGGACAAGCTCGGTGACCTGGTCCGGACCAATTCCGAGTCGATTCAGTCGGTTACCGCGCCCGACGATGAGCGTGACTTCAGCCGCTCGGTCGCGATCACATCGAGTATCTACCCCGACCCCGACACCCACATCGAGGTCGTCACCTACGGCACCGGCGGCGACGCGATGTCCGGCACCTTCACCGCGATGACCGGACCAGGCACGAAGCTGACCCGGCCGATCAAGTGGCTCGCGGCGATCGCGCGCCACCCGCTGCGCACGGCGCGGATGATGCTCCCCCATCGCTGGTCGCAGCGCACCGTGATCCTGCTGGTGATGCAGACGGTCGACGCCGCGATGCACTTCCGGCCCAAGCGCAAGGTCTTCGGCTCCGGCGTGCGCCTGCAAACCGAGCAGGATCCGGGCCGGCCTAACCCGACCTACATCCCCGCCGCCGAGAAGGTGGCGCGCTGGTTCGAGCAGCGCACCGGCGGCGTCGCCCAGAGCGCGATCACCGAGTCGGTCCGCAACATTCCCTCGACCGCCCACATCCTGGGCGGCGCTGTGGTCGGCGAGGGTCCGGAGAGCGGCGTCGTCGACAGCGGCAACCGGGTCTTCGGCTACCAGAACCTGCTGGTCACCGACGGCGCGGCGATCCCCGCCAACCCCGGTGTCAACCCCAGCTTGACGATCACCGCCAAGGCCGAGCATGCGATGAGCCTGATTCCCCCAAAGGAGGGCTCAGAGCCTCGCGACCTGCCGGAGGCCGCGAGGCCAGCTGTCCCAGTTAGTCCCTAGAACGGGCGCGAAAACCAAGCAGGTCGGGGGATGCAGGGAGGCCGGTGAGGGGAGCGCACATTTGGTGCGTGACCCGATCCGAACGACCGAAGACCCCGAGATGCGCCGGTTTGCAGCGTCCGCTATTGAGCAAATCTCTCAGCTACGTAGTCCCAGTTCACCACGTTCCAGAAAGCGTCGATGTAGTCGGGGCGCTTGTTCTGGTACTTGAGGTAGTAGGCGTGCTCCCAGACGTCGCAGCCGAGCAGCGGCACGCTGCCGTCGGAGACCGGCGAGTCCTGGTTGGGGGTGGAGACGACGGCGAGGCCGGAGCTGTCCTTGACCAGCCAGGCCCAGCCAGAGCCGAAGCGGGCGATGCCGGCGTCCTTGAACTCGTCCTTGAAGGAGTCGAAGGAGCCGAAGGCCTGCTCGATGCCCGAGGCGAGCTCGCCGCTCGGCTCGCCGCCACCATCGGGGCTGAGCATCTGCCAGAAAAGCGAGTGGTTGTAGTGACCGCCGGCGTTGTTGCGGACCGGGCCCTGCTTGTCGCCAGGCAGACTGGAGAGATTGCGGAGCACGTCCTCGACCTCGCGGTCGGCCCACTCGGTCCCCTCCAGGGCGGCGTTCGCCTTGTCGACGTAGGCCTGGTGGTGCTTGTCATGGTGAACGCGCATCGTCGCCTCGTCGATGTGAGGCTCGAGCGCGTCGTACGCGTAAGGAAGGTCGGGAACAGAAAAGGCCATCTGGCGTCTCCTTTAGTCGAGATTCGCGGTCGGCGGGAGCCTAACGCCGCCACGCATTGCGTACCCGGCAGGCGGCAGGGCAACCACACAAGTCGCATGAAGTAACTCCGGGTCGGGTAAACGGCTGACTGAACATGAGCGATGGAGGGAGAGATTCGGCGGCCGACCTGGGCACGATCGAAACGCGGATTCCGTCGCGCCTCGATCGCCTGCCCTGGTCGAAATTCCACTGGATGATCGTGATCGGGCTGGGCACTGTCTGGATCCTCGACGGGCTCGAGGTTACGATCGTCGGCAGCATCGGTCAGCGCCTCACCGAAAAGGGCAGCGGCCTGGTGCTCGATGCAAGCCAGATCGGCACGGCCGCTGCCTTCTACGTGGCCGGTGCTTGCCTCGGCGCCGTCTTCTTCGGCCAGCTGACCGACCGTTTCGGCCGCAAGAAGCTCTTCCTGCTCACCCTCGGCGTCTACATCGTCGCCACGATCGCCACCGCCTTTTCCTTCAGCCCCCTGTACTTCTTCATCGCGCGCTTCTGCACCGGCGCCGGCATCGGCGGCGAGTACGCGGCGATCAACTCGGCGATCGACGAGTTGATCCCGGCCCGGGTGCGCGGCCGGGTCGACCTGATGATCAACGGCAGCTACTGGCTCGGTGCGGCCGGCGGCGCCCTTGCCTCGATTGCCCTGCTCGACACGGCGCTCTTCGCCGCCGACATCGGCTGGCGGCTCGCCTTCGGGATTGGCGCCGCGCTCGGTGTCGGCATCCTGCTCGTGCGCCGCAACGTGCCGGAGAGTCCACGCTGGCTCTTCATCCACGGCCGCGAGGACGAGGCCGAGGCGATCGTCGGCGACATCGAGCACTCGGTCGAAGAGGAGACTGGCGAAACGCTCTCCGAGGTCGACGACAACCTCACCGTCAAACAGCGCGAGCGCATCCCCTTGAGCGAGATCGCCCGCACCGCCTTCACCAAATACCCGCGCCGCACGGCGCTGGGCTTCGCCCTCTTCATCGGCCAGGCCTTCATGTACAACGCCGTCACCTTCGACCTCGGCACGCTGCTTGGCGAATTCTTCGACGTCGCCTCGGGCACGGTGCCGATCTACATCGCGATCTTCGCCTTCTCCAACTTCCTTGGCCCGTTCGTGCTCGGGCGCCTCTTCGACACCATCGGCCGTAAGCCGATGGTGACCCTCACCTATCTGGGCTCGGCTGCCCTGACCGTCGTGCTCGCCGTCCTGCTGCTCGGCAACTCGCTGACGACCTGGTCGTTCATGGCCTTCGTGCTGGCGATCTTCTTCCTCGCCTCGGCCGGCGCCAGCTCCGCCTACCTGACCGTCAGCGAGATCTTCCCGATGGAGACGCGGGCACTCTCAATCGCCTTCTTCTACGCGGCCGGCACGGCTGCCGGGGGCATCGCCGGACCGCTGCTCTTCGGTCACCTGATCGCCAGCGGCAGCCAGGACCAAGTCGCCACCGGCTTCTTCATCGGCGCGGTGGTGATGGCGATCGGCGGCTTCGCCGAGCTGCTCTTCGGGGTGAAGGCTGAGCAGAAGCAGCTGGAGGACATCGCGACGCCGCTTAGCGTCGAAGGTGAGCAGAGGGCCGAGGGCGAGGAAGAGAGGCTTGAGCCTCAACCCAAGAGGGAACGGCAGCCCAGCAGTGGCACGGCGGTCGCCAACTCGCGGGGGATGCCGCTCTGGTCGCCGGCAGCGAGCCAGGCCGACCGCGACCGCGAGATCGAGATCATCGAGCGGGCACTGAACGAGAAGGGAAGTGCCAACCGCAAAGAGCTGGCGCGGCGAGTCGGCGGCCGCTACTGGGGGCCAGGACGCTTCCGCGGGGCCCTGCGCGAGGCGGTCCTGGAGGGACGCGTAAAGCGCTTGCGCCATGATCAGTACGCGCCCAAAGAGCCCTGATAGCTTTGTTACCAGTGAGTAGCTGCACGGCCTGGGAGGAGGCTCGAGGGTGGCACGCAGTGAGTTGCGCGACCGCCCCGCTCGAAACCGATGGCAGCTAAACGCGACACCGACAACAGCGCCGTAAGCTCGGCCCCGCTGGGGGCCGGCGAGCAGCTGGCCGGAGAACGCGAGCTCTGGGAGCGCTTTGCCCGCAATCACGAGCCCGCCGTACGCGAAGAGCTGGTGCGGCGCAACATGGCCTTCGCCAAGCGGCTGGCCCTGCGCTACCGCGGCGCCAGCGAGTCCTTCGACGATCTGCTCCAGGTCGCCAACCTCGGCCTGCTCAACGCCGTCGATCGCTTCGATCCCGAGCGCGGAATCCCCTTCACCGCGTTCGCCTCGCCGACGATCCTCGGCGAGTTGAAGCGCCACTTCCGTGACCGGGTCTGGACCGTGCGGGTCCCCCGCGGCCTGCACGACCGCATGGCCGAAGTCGACAAAGCGATCAACGAGCTAACGAAAAAACTGCAGCGCTCGCCCTCGGTCGGCGAGATCGCCGAGCGGCTTGGGCTGGAGCAAACCGACGTGCTCGAGGTGATGGAGGCCAACCACAATCGCCGTCCGCTCTCGCTCGACCGGCCCGCCGGCGCCGAGGATTCCGACGAGGCGCCCCCCTCCGAATGGGTCGGCGAAGAGGACGAGCGCTTCGAGCTGGTCGAGGGGCGGATCGCCCTCGACGCGGCGCTGCCCTACCTGGAGGAGCGCGAGCGGGTGGTCCTGCGCTTGCGCTTCGTCGAGGACATGACCCAGTCGCAGATCGCGGAGCGCATCGGCCACTCCCAGATGCACGTATCGCGCATCCTGCGCCGTGCCTTGGCCCGGATCCGCAAGCGGATCGAGGAGGAACGCGGCCTGGGCGAGGAACGCGGCTAGGCCGGTATGCCGCCGAAGCGAACGATCAAGTAGTCGCCGTCGCTCAATTCGTCGACCGCGAGCTCGTCGGTGAGCGCCTCGAGCGAGCCACCCAGCTCCGGCACCTCGAGGTCGTTGCGAATTTCGGCAGCGGCACCCTTCTCCATCGGCCCGAGTCGAAGTTCCAACCCGCCCTCGTGCTCGTCGAGACCAAGTCGTACGCGCCCATCCGCAAAGCGCCCCGGAGCGGCGCCGGCGATCGCGTCGGTGACGAGCACCGCATCGGAGACCCGCTCGACCGAGAGTTCGCGACGAGCCGCGAGCGCTCCGACCAGGCGCGCCAGGACCGGCTCGAGCAGCTCGGCCCTGCCGACGGTCACCTCGGTACTGGTTGCCTTGACCGATATTTCCTGCTCGGGGGACCCATCGGCGCTGATGCCGCCGCCACTGAGCGGCAGCCGCATCATCACCTCGGTGCCCTGGTCAAGCCCACCGGAGATGCTGAAGCTGCTGGAGAGGGCGGCGATCAGCGAGAGGCCGAGTTTGAGGCTGTCGCGCTCGGAATTGGCTTGCGGGCTGATCCCCGCGCCGCTGTCGCTCACCTTCACCGTGAGGCCCTCGGTGTCGGGCTCGGCCTCGACCACAAGCGGCCCAGTTCCGTCGGGATAAGCGTGGACGACGACGTTCATGCTCGCCTCGGTCACCACCGTCTTGAGGTCGGCGACCCCGGCTTCGTCCATGCCGATCTCCTCGGCCAGACCGGCCAGCGCGTGGCGGACGACCGCCACATTCTCAGCCTTCGCCGGAAGTCTGATTTGAAGCCCGGTCGGCCTCTCGTTGGTCGTGGAACCGTTTGGCATCGTCGCGTCGTCTTCCCCGCTGGAGAGCCTGGCCCCCCGCGCACAGCGAGCATAACCGTCTCGTCCTAGGCCAACGCTACCCGTGGGCTCTGGCCACAAAACGGTCGTTTCCACGAACTACCTACGGGTAGCCGCTAAAAGCGCGCCCATTTCGACTGAGAAGGAACTCCTCACCCAATGCCCGCACCGCGGCGGCGACTCAATCGCGAGCTGTTCGAGACCCGCAGTCACTCCTGGCAGGAAGTGGGGCTCGGCCACGAGCTCGAGCCAACCTCGCCGAGCCGGGCGCTCGGTGGCCTCCTGGTTGCGCTGACCGTCCTGGCCGCGGTGCTTGTCGTCTATTACCGGCGTCACGAGCTGCTTCCCGGCTACGGCTCCTGGGTACGGGCGGGGACGGTGATGATCCTGATCATCGTCGGCTCGGCCGGCAGCCACTGGCTGGTGCGCTGGATCTCGCCCCGCCTCTTCCGCCGCGTCGACCCCGCCACGGCCGGCACCCTGGGCTTCCTGATCCGCCTCTTCGCGATGGCGGCAGTGGTGATTCTGGCGCTGCGGATCGCCGGCGTCACGGCCGCCACCCTCGCCGTCGGTGGCGCCTTCACCGCGATCGTCCTCGGCCTCGCCGCTCAGCAGACCCTGGGCAGCCTCTTCGCCGGCATCGTCCTGCAGAGCACGCGGCCGTTCCGGGTCGGAGAACGGGTGCGACTTGTCGGTGGCGCCCTGGCTGGCTCGCTGGAAGGGACCGTCAGCTCCCTAGGGCTGTTCTACGCGACCCTGGTGCAGGGCGCGGATCGCCTGCAGGTGCCGAACAGCGTCCTGATCAGCCTTGTGGTGGTGCCGCTGCGAGAGCCGCCCAGGGTCGACCTCAAGGTCCGCTTCTCGCACGAGGCCAGCCCGCGCCGGATCGAGGAGCAGCTGCTGGCGGCGATCCGGGTGCCAACCCGCTACCCGCCGAGCGTCTCGCTGGAGGAAGTGGACGAAGAGAGCGTGGTGCTTCGCGTGAGCGCCACCCCGCTGCGCCCCGACGACGGGTCGCAGCTCGCCGAGGAAGTGCTCGCAGCGCTCAAGCCGGCGCACGCGCGAAGCGGCTGACCGCCTCGTCGGGATCGGCGAAGACCTCGCCCCGCACGAAGAGGCCGTCCTCCACCTGCCAGATCCAGGCGACCGGCATATCGCGGATGCCGAGCTCACGGTTGCGGACGAAGACGCGGCCGAGGACGAGCAGGCGATCCTCGCGGCGCTCCACCCTGCCGGGAGTGATCAGCAGCTCTTCCCAGAACCGTTCGACGTCCTTGAGATAGTCGCGCAGGCCCTCCGGGCCGACGTAGGGCGCACCACCGCGGCCGACCTCCTCGGCGGTGATCGCGAAGAACTCCATGCGCGGCGAGCAGAGTCCGACAAGATCCTCGACGTCACGCTGGTTGAAGGCGTTGAAGAGCCGCCCCACCAGCATCTCCGCCGACTCAGGCATCGGCGCCGGCGTCAAATCCGGTGGCCAAGGCCGGGGGGACGGAGCCGCCCGCCGAGCGGGCGACAGCAAGGATCGCCACATCGTCATCGAGCGTGTCCGCGGTAAAGGCGCGCAGGGCACCTTCGAGGCGCTGCACAGCCCCCGCCGGGTTGCCCGCGCCGGCGAGCTCGGTGCGCAGTCGCTGCTCGCCGAAGCGCCCCTCCTCGCCCTCGGCCTCGACGATGCCGTCCGTGGTCATCACCAGTTGCTGACCGGGCTCGACCCGGCTCTCGGCAATCCGCCACTCGCCGTCGGCGAATGCCCCGAGCACCTGATCGCTCCCGGTCACCTCGCGGACCTCCTCGCCATCGACGAGCAGTGGCGGCAGGTGGCCGGCGACGGCCATCCGCACCGGCCGGCGCGGATCATCGCTGAGAGTGAGTGCCGCCATGCTGCATAGCGAGGTGTCATGGCGGGCGAGCAGGGCACGGTTGAGCGTCGCCAGGGCGATCTGCGGATCGTTGGTGAGGGCCGCGGCGGTGCGCAGGGTGTAGCGGGCCAGCGCCGTGATCGAGGCAGCCCGCGCGCCCCTCCCGGTCACGTCGCCGATCACCAGCATCCAGCCATCAGCGACCGGGAAGGCGTCGTAGAAGTCGCCGCCGACTTCGTTCTCGGCCCCCGCCGGCCGGTACATCGCCGCCAGCGACCAACCCGGGATATGCGGCAGCGGCGGCGGCATCAGACCCCGTTGAAGCGTTTCGGCGATCTCGGCGCGCGCCGCTTCTGCCCGCTCGAGGTCGGAGAAGAGACCGCTGTTGTCGAGCGTCAGCGCCACCCGGCCGGAGAGGATCCAGGCGAAACGCACGTCGTCTCGACGATAGCGCCGCCCGGACCAAGCGACGCCCAAGGTGAGCGTGCCCTTGACCCGACCGCGCGCCTGCAGGGCGAGCGTGATCGCCGAGCGCATGCCGAGGCTGCGCAGGAAGTCGAGGTCGTCACCTTCGTCGTGGGCAATATCCAGTACATCGCTCTCCGACATACGCTCGTAGAAGCGCGGCTTCAGTGAACCGTCCTCGCCGCGGACCATCCGCTCCGGCAGCGAGGGCCTGCGCTCCCTCAGTCCCTGCTCGGCCCAGGGGCTCCCCCCGGGCGCGACCCGCACGGCGACGCGCTTCGGCTCATCGTCCTCGATCACATCGATCATGCAGAAGTCGGCTAGCTCGGGAACGATGATTTCGCAGATCCTCTCGAAGGTGCTCGCCAGCGAATCGGTGGACTCCGAGACGGCAGCCACGCTGCCGAGGATCTCGAAGCGGCGCTGCGATCGGCGCGCGCGTAGGAGCAGGACGACAACCAGCCAGGCGCAGAGGATGGCGAGTGCCGCTGCCACCATGGATATGTCGATCCAGGCCATCGTCCCCCAGTCGCGATGCTAAAAAACGTAGCTTGAGTTCGACGATAAGTCCATACTGCCGGGCCGAGAAGGGCAGGCTGGCTAAACGCCGCCGCGCAGCGCCCTGGCCGAGGCGCGCGGGACGGTAGCGGCATCGCCGCCGGTCCAGGCGTTGAAGCGGTACCAAGAAGGCTTCGCTTCGTGTCGATCGGTGAGCAGGCCTGCTGAGTCGCAGAACTGGCAGGCGCCGGGCGCGTCGGTCCACGAGAACCACCAGACGCCACCGATGTGCCAGCGCCGGCGGTTGCTGGTTAGCAAGGCGAAAGCGTGGTCGAGTTCGCGTGCTTGGCCACGCGGCCCACGCTCCCAGCGAGACTCGAAGCTGGCGGATCCCCAGCCCATCTCGGTCATGTACAGCGGCGTCGCGGCGTCGCCATTGAAGCTCATCACCCGACGCAGGTTTTCGATCTCTCCCCGCAGGGCGGCCGCATCGGCGACGTAGGGGTGCAGCGCGACGCCGTCGAAATACCGCTTGATCCCAGGCACGCGGTAGAGATCGGCGAGGAAGCCGCCCGACTGGATATTCGGCGGGGTCTGCAGCGGGCGTCCGAAGAGGCCGCCGAGGATCACCGTCGAGCCAGGCTCCTCCCGATGCAGCAGCCCACCGGAAATGCGAATCAGGCGGGCGAAGCGGACCGGATCTGGTTCCTTGGAGAAGGTGACGATGTTCTCCTCGTTCCAGATCTCCCACTGGCGAACCGGCAGTCTTGGCAGGTCGGGGTTTTCGCGCCAAAAGCTTCCGCGCGAGCCGTAGCGGGCGACGGCGGCGTGAAGGAACTGCAGCCAGGCCCGCCGCTGCCGCGCCGTCGCGACGGGTTCCCCGCCGAGCCTCGGCGAGACCCATGACGGAGTGCCCCAGAGGAACATGAATGCACGGATGTGATTTTCGGCGGCGTGCTGGACCTGTTGATCGAGAAAGTCCCAGTTCGGGGTACGGCGGTCGCGAGCCTCGGGCTCGATTTCGGCCCAGTTCATCGGCAGGCGGACCGAGGTGATGTCCGCCTCGCTCATCAGTTCGTAATCGTTTTCGTCGCTTGCCTGCTGCGGCGATATACCGATGAAACCGTGGGGAGGCAGAGCCGATGACCCGGCGGTCGCCGGGGCCAGCGCCAGCAGGGCGGCGGTAAGCGGAATAAGCAGGAGTCTGCGCATACGTCCAACAGATGACCCGGCTGATCGGAAGAAGTAGCGCTCCAGTCCCGCCCTCCGGATTACGATCGCCAGATGATCGCATGGATGGAGGCGCGGCCGCCAAAGGGCCACGCCAGGCCGCGAGCCGCGCGGGCGGACCGCGGCCGACTTCTATCGGGGCGCCCGGATTTGAACCGGGGACCTCACCGACCCGAACGGTGCGCGCTACCAGGCTGCGCCACGCCCCGAGAGGCAGCGATTATCCCAGACCAGCCCGGGGACTACTTGACGGCTTCGATCGCGGCTTCGATTTCGGACAGGGAGGGGCTGTCCTGCAGAGTCTGGGTTCCCTGCGGTCCGTTGAGAATCATCGCTTGTCCGGTACGGATACCAAGCCCGCTGCCAAGTTCGTCATAGCCCTGAAGTTTCTGACTGATCGCACCGTCGGAGCCGCCGTTGGCTTCCAGGTACGCCAGCCATTCCGGCTCGTTCAGTTCCTCTATTCCTCCCGCCACCGAATCGAGGAAGTCCTGGTCGATGCCGAACTTTTTCGCTTCGTCCTGGTTGCGGAAGAAGAGGTAGGTGTACTGCCAGCCGTAGCCTTGCTGGGCGGCCGCCTCGGCCCCATAGAAGCCCAGCTCTTGCGCGCTTTCGCTGTTCGAGTAGTGGCGGTAGAGCAGCTTCACTTCGCCGTTGCGGACGTAGGTGTTGACCAGGGGCGGGATCGTGCCGAGGAAAGCTTCCTGGCAGCTCGAGCACTGCAGGTCGTTGAAGACCTGGATCGTCACCGGCGCGTCGGAAGAGCCCAGGCGATCGCCTTCCTGCGGAACGCCGCCGAAGATTTCCTGCGCTTCGGAGATGCCGGCCAGGTGGACGACGGCAGGGCCGGCCTTCTGGGTGGAGATGCTGACGATCGCGTAGCCCAGCGCCCCCAAGGTGATCGCAAGCGCCAGCACGATCCAGATCCGGCCCCGCCGGGGGATCGGCACGACGGCGGACTCGGGTCCCGGCTTCTCGGCGGTCGCGGGCATCGTGGCATTATCGCGGCTCGTCGCCTCGGGCTGCCCGCGCGACCACATCGTTTGACACGTCCGCGGTCAGGGGTAAATATCTGCCTACCCAGTTTCAACGACAAAGGGAGGTCCGCAGTGGCCAATCACCTGACCCCGTCCGAGCTTGCCGAAGAGCTTCACATGAAGCGGCAGGAGGTGATCGGCAAGTGCATGCAGATGGGCATTCCGATCTTCCACGGACGCATTGACAAGTCCCTTTTCGAGACCTCACTGCGCAGCATGGCCGGCCGGCCCCAGCGTCACCAAGCACGCCCCAACTAGCTCTTAACTAGACTCTCCCCCGCATGGAGCGGGGAACCAAATCGTCCACCCTGGCGGACCTGTTGCCGCTTTCCGCCAGGCTCTACGGTGACGCGCCCGCTGTCCGCTTCAAGCAGGGCGGCAAGTGGGTTGACCGCAGCTTCGCTCAGGTGGAGGAGACGGTGCGTTCGCTCTCGCTCGGCCTGATCGACCTCGGGGTCGTCAAGGGGGACAAGGTCTCGATCCTTGGCAACACGCGGCCCGAGTGGACCTACTTTGACTTCGCTGCGCTCTCGGCCGGGGCCGTGGTCGTGCCGATTTATCAGACCAACTCACCCGAGGAGTGCCAGTACGTGCTGGAGAACTCCGACGCCAAGGTCGTCGTGGTAGAGGACGACGAGCAACTCGAGAAGGTTCGCGCAGTTCGCGACCGCCTGCCGCTGCTCGAGCACATCGTCCGCATGACCGGCTCCAGCGAGGACGCGATCTCGCTCGAGGACCTCGCCGCCCGGGGATCAAGACGCGACGCCGGCGAGTGGGAAGCCCGCTGGCAGTCGGTAACCAAGGACGACATCTGCACTTTCATCTACACCTCGGGCACGACCGGGCCGCCAAAGGGCTGCATCATCAGCCACGGCAACTACCGAGCGATGCTCGACATGGTCAACCAGACCAGCGTGATCGAGCCCCAAGACGTCGCCTACCTCTACCTCCCCCTCGCCCACTCCTTCGCCCTGCTGGTCCAGTTCGGCAGCTTTGACCTCGGCACCACAATCGCTTACTGGGAGCGGGACCCGCAAAAGATCCTGCCCAACCTCGGCGAGCTCAAACCAACCTACTTCCCCTCGGTCCCACGCATCTTCGAGAAGATCTACACGGCCGCAACCAGCGGCATGGAGAAAGAGGGCGGGATCAAGAAGGCGATATTCGACTGGTCGATCAAGGTCGGCACGAAGATGCGAGAGAGCGAACGAGCGGGCCGCAAACCGGGCTTCCTGCTGCGCAAGCGCTACGAGTTCGCCGACAAGCGAGTGCTATCGAAGATCCGCGGTCTCTTCGGCGGCAACATGCGCCTCGCGGTCTCTGGCGCGGCGCCGATCAGCCCCGACATCCTGCGCTTCTTCGACGCCGCCGGCGTCCTCGTGCTCGAGGGCTGGGGCATGACCGAGACCTCGACCGCAGCAACCGTCTCCTCGCCCGAGGAATTCAAGGTGGGAACGATCGGCAAGCCCTTCCCCGGCTGCGAGGTGAAAATCGCCGATGACGGCGAGATCCTGGTCAAGGGACCGAACGTCTTCCAGGGCTACTACAAGAACGAGGAGGCGACCCGCGAAACCATCGTTGACGGTTGGCTGCACACCGGCGACATCGGCGAGATCGACGCCGACGGCTTCCTCAAGATCACCGGCCGCAAGAAGGACATCATCATCACGGCCGGGGGCAAGAACATCACCCCAGCCAACCTCGAGAACGAAATCAAGCAGCACCCGCTGGTCTCCCAATGCGTCGTCGTCGGCGACCGCAAGCCCTACCTCGTCGCCCTGGTTACGCTCGACCCCGAAGACGCGATCGCCTACGCCGAGGAGCACGGCCTGCCCAAGGATCCGGAACAGCTCGCCGCCAACGCCGATGTGCTGAAAGCGATCGAAGACCACGTCGAGACGATCAACCAGAAGTTCGCCCGGGTCGAGCAGGTCAAGAAGGTGACGATCCTGCCCCGCGACCTCTCACAGGAAACGGGCGAGTTGACGCCCACCCTCAAGGTCAAGCGCGCGGTCGTGGCGAGCAAGCACGAGCAGGAGATCGAGGCTCTCTACGCGAGTTGAATGGTTTAGGTGGGAGGGATCGGTTGGCCCTCTGGTCGAATTGATATCGCACGCTGCATGCTTCGCATGCGCTTAGCGACAGTCTGAGAGCGCGGCTACGCCGCGCCTAGAACCACGAGTGCAGCGGCCGCCTTCGGCGACATTCGCCCAGAGGGCCAACCGATCCCTCTCGCTCAACCGTCATCTCACACAGAGTGGCTTGGTCTCGAACGTGCAAGCTCGGCCTTTCCGCGGGTCGGGCCGGGGCCTGCTGCGCGAGTTGGCTTGGGAGGGCCGTTGCCTCTCCCGGGAATGTTCGCGAAGCGGCGGAAATGCAATCCGGTCTTCGCGCGGCGAAGCCGCGCACTTCCCTGGAGCTAAGCGCCGCGAAGTGGCGCGTGCGACATCAATTCACGGGAGAGGGCAACGGCCCTCCCACCCGACCTGGTTCAGGAGACCTCGCCCGATTGGCGTAGGAGTGCCGAGGTCGTTTGCTCTAGGACACGGCGCCAGGTGGAGTTTTGCTCGGGCTCCTCTTCGGCGGCGCGCTCGACCACGCGGTTGACGCGGCGGCCGGAGATCTCGAGGCCGTGGCGCTCGGCGATCTCCTTGAAGCGGTCGTAGTCCTTGGCCAGGGTCGCGGTTACCGATTCAAAGCCGTGGCGGGCGATTTTGAGGCGGCGCGAGTAGTCCATGATCGGCGTGCCGAACATCAGCTCGTCGTTGGGCTCGGGCTCGACCAGGATGATGTCCACGCCCGGGTAGCGCTCCTGCCACACCTCAACCGCCTGGTGCAAGCGAGCGTGGGCGATCAGGCGGAACGCCTGGTTGGCGATCGCCGGCAATCCCATGTCGGAGACGCGCCGCACGCGGGTGCCGAAGACCGTGGGGATCGTCTTCTCGAAGTCGTTGACGTAGGGCACGAGCGGGTTGACGACGACGATGAATTTGGCGCCCTTTTCAACCGCGATGTCGACATTGGTGGTCGAGCGGATGCCGCCATCGACCATCTGGCGCCCCTTGAGATCAACCGGCTTGTAGACGATCGGCAGAGCGGTCGAGCACTGGATCGCCTTCGAGATCGGCACGTCGCTCCAGCCCTCCTCACCGAAGACGATCCGCTCGCAGGTGTCGAGGTCGGTGGCGGCCAGGTAGAGCTCTTTGCTGAGCAGGCGGAAGTCGTCGACCCGATCCTCTTCGCTGAGCGCCGCGGCGACGTACTCGGCGATTCCGCCTCCGGAGTAAAAGCCAGTCGGCAGCGCCTCGGCCAAGCCGACGCCGACGTCCATCGCCGAGAACCGGCCCATCCCGGCCAGGCTGCGAGCAAGCTCCAGCGTGCGCAGCGGCAGCATCGCCGCCTTCTCGATGAAGCCGAGGTAGTTGGGCTTCAGCACCTTGCCAAGGTCGAGGTCCTCGAGCTCGGAGGGGATGCGCCGGTTGATCACCTGCATCATCTCGTCGGGCGTGACCCCATTGGCGAGCATGCTGGCGACGAAGGAACCGGCGCTGGTGCCGACGTAGACGTCGAAGTTGTTGACCGTGCTGTTGACCGCGAGTAGGTCGAGAGCGCGCAGGGCGCCGATCTCATAGACCCCGCCGGTGAAGCCCCCACCACCGAGGACGAGGGCGGTCTTGGACGGCCGTTTACGGCTACGCCGACGACGCGGTTGCGACTCGATGTCCACAACTTTGCCCATAAACATGCATTATCCCACTTAGTGAGGCGTCCCCCGGCAATCTCTGCCGCGATTTGTGCCCTGCTTGCGGCCCTCTTGCTCTCCGCGACGGCACAGGCGGCTACCCGTGGTCACAGTTGCGCAACCATGCGTTCTCGTCTCGTGCAGGGCGGCGGGGGCTCCAGCGGCCTGCTTGTGATCGACGGCGAAACCGGCAAGATCGTCTGCGCCCGGGCACCCGGGCGTCCGCGTCCGCTCGCCTCGAACATGAAGCTGTTCACCACCTCGACCGTGCTGGCGCGGCTCGGAGCCGAATCGAGGATCACGACCCTGCTCAAGACTGACGGCGGAATCGATCGCAACGGCGTCCTCCATGGCAGCCTCTACCTGGTCGGCGCCGGTGACCCCGCCCTCGGCACGCCGTCTTTTTACCGACGCTTCCTCGGCGGCCTCGGGACCAACATCTTCCAGCTCAAGCGACAGGTGCGCGAAGCCGGGATCAAGTCCGTGACCGGTCGCCTTTACGCGGACGACAGCGTCTTCGACCGGCTGCGCGGCGTCGCCGACTCAGGCTACGCGACCAGTCCCGAAATCGGTCCGCTCTCCGGCCTCTCCTTCAACTCGGGCTACAGCACCCCCAGCGCCACCCACTTCTCCAGTGATCCGGCAATCACCGCGGCCGCGAGGCTGGACGCGAGCTTGCGGGCAGCGGGCGTCAGCATCTCTCCCACGGTCGCCCTGGGGATCTCGCCACCTTTCAGCACCGAACTGGCCCGGGTCGAATCGCCGCCGCTCTCGAGCATCGTCAACACCACCGACGTCTACTCCGACAACTTCTTCGCCGAGATGCTGATGAAGCTGCTCGGCGCCCACTTCGGCGGCGCCGGCTCGACCGCGGCGGGCGCAAAAGTCGTCGAGGCCTTTGCCCGCGGCCACGAATCGGGGGTGCACGCCGTAGACGGCTCCGGTCTGACCCGGTCCAACCGCGCCTCGCCGACCCAGGTTGTCGGATTGCTCAAGGCGATGAGGGGGACGAACGTCGGCGATGAATTCATTCAGGACCTGGCCCTCGCCGGCCACGAAGGTACCGTGGCAGAGCGCATGCACGGGACCGCCGCCTACGGTCGCTGCCGCACCAAGACCGGCACGATCAGGGCCGTCAGCAACCTCTCCGGCTACTGCTTCAACCGCGACGGCCGGGTGATGATCTTCTCGATCCTGATGGGAAGCGTGCGCGATCTCGGCCTCGCTCACCTCGAGCAGGATCTGATCGCGGGCGAAGTCGCCTCCTACTGAGCATGTTTTTGCTTTTGCGCTGAGCGCGAGTGTCGAGTCCCGTCACCGCGCCAACTGCCGCCGCGGCGCCCTCTGTGACGGTCGTCAGGAATCCGATTTGAGCAAAACCCACGTCACGACCCTGTCAGCCCCCGGTTTAGGCATGGCGCGCAAAATGCGCCCGAACGATGCCGTCCCATTGGTCGTGGGATTCGCCACCTAGAATCGACCTTCTTGCGAGTGCTCCTGACCAACGACGACGGAATCACGGCCCCGGGGCTGCAGGCCGCGCGGCGAGCCCTGCGCGAGATCGACGGCGTCGAGGTCGATGTGATCGCTCCCGACTCCAACCGCAGCGCCACGGCGCGCAGCATCACCACCCGCTCGCCGCTGACGGTCGAGGCGGTCGAGTTCGACGACGGCGAGGTGGGCTACGCGACCGATGGCACGCCGGTCGACTGCGTGCGCTTCGCCGAGCTGGGCCTGGTCGGCCACCGGCCCGACCTGATCTTCTCCGGGATCAACCACGGCGCCAACCTCGGCGACGACATCACCTACTCGGGCACCGTCGCCGCCGCCTTCGAGGGGATCGTCCTCGGCATTCCGGCGGTTGCCTTTTCGCAGCAGTCCTCGCGGGGCGGCATGGGCTACGTCAGTGGCCATTTCGACTTCGCCGCCATCGCCCCCTTCGCCGCCGAGCTGGTCCGCCACCTGCAGAGCCGGCCAATGCCGGAGGCGACGCTGATCAACGTCAACTGCCCCGCGGGAGAGCCGAAAGGGGTCGAGGTGACCAAGCTCGGCAAACGGATCTACAACGACGAGCTGAAGCTGATCGGCGAGGCCGACGGCCGCCGCCACTACGAGATCTACGGCTGGCAGCCGGGCTACGAGGAGATCGAGGGAACCGATCTCAACGCCGTCGCCGGCGGCCGCATCTCGGTGACGCCGATCCACTTCGACCTCACCGATCACGGAGGCCTCGAGAGCCTCCGCGGTTGGGGGTTCGAGGCGATGCTGGCCGCGAGCGCCCCCTCCTCGGTGTGAGCGAGACGCCCGAGCAGCGCGCGGCCGAACTGCGGCGGGAGCTGGCGGAGCACAACCATCGCTACTACGTCCTCGACGATCCGATCGTCGGCGACGACGCCTACGACGCGCTGCTCGACGAGCTGCGGGCGATCGAGGCCGATCACCCCGAGCTGCGCACCCCGGACTCGCCAACCCAGCGAGTTGGGGCGCCGCCGCTGGAGCGCTTTGAACAGGTCGAGCACGCCGAGCAGATGCTCTCGCTCGCCAACGCCCGCAACGAGGAGGAGCTGCGGGGCTGGGAGACGCGGATCCGCAATCACTTCAAACGGCTCGACATCAGCGCCGCAGAGTTCAGCTACACCACCGAGCCCAAGATCGACGGCCTGGCGATCTCACTCACATATGAGGAAGGCGTGTTCACGCGCGGGGCGACCCGGGGCGACGGCCGGATCGGCGAGGACGTGACGCAGAACCTGCGTACGATCGGCTCGATCCCGCTGCGCATCGATGAGGCGCCGCCGCTGGTCGAGGTGCGCGGCGAGGTCTACCTGCCAATCGCCGATTTCAAGGCACTCAACGAACGGCGGGCCGAAGCGGGTGAACCCGCCTTCGCCAACCCGCGCAACTCGGCCGCCGGCTCGATCCGCCAGCTCAACCCCAACCTGGCCGCCGAACGGCCGCTATCAGTCTGGTGCTACGGCATCGGGGCGACGAAGGGACTCGACCTCGCGACCCACAGCGAGGAGGTCGGGTGGCTGCGCGAGAAGGGCTTCAAGGTCAATCCCGATACCGACCACCACGAGGGCATCGAGTCGGTGGTCAAGCGCTGCCACTGGTGGGAGGAGCGCCGCGATGAGCTCGACTACGAGATCGACGGCGTCGTGGTCAAGATCGACGAGCGAGCGCTCTGGCGCGAGCTCGGCGTGGTCGGCCGCGAGCCGCGCTGGGCGATCGCCTGGAAGTTCGCACCGACGACCGCCACGACGAAGCTGAAGGAGGTCGTCTGGAACGTCGGGCGCACCGGCCACCTCGTCCCCTTCGCGATGCTGGAGCCGGTCCACGTCGGTGGCGTCACCGTCTCCACCGCGACACTGCACAACGAGGAGGACCTGGCGCGCAAGGACGTGCGGCCGGGAGATGAGGTCGTCGTGATGCGGGCGGGAGACGTAATCCCACAGGTGGTGGCGCCGCTGATCCAGCGCCAGGAGAAGGGCAAGAGGCGCGGGCCAAGGCAAAAGCCCCCTGCCAAATGCCCCGCCTGCGACACCCCAACGGTCAAGCCCGAGGACTCGGTCTTCACGATCTGCCCCAATCGGGCCGGCTGCCCTGGCCAGTCCTTCCAGCACGTCAAACACTTCGTCAGCAAGGGCGCGATGGATATAGACGGCCTCGGCGAGAAGCAGGCGATGCGCTTCTTGCAGGAAGGCCTGATCGCCGACGTCGCCGACATCTACGAGCTTGGCGGTGAGCAGTTGGAGGGTCTCGAGGGCTTCGGCGAGATCTCCACCCGCAACCTGCTTGCAGCCATTGATGCCTCGCGCGAGCGTCCCTTCAAACGCGTCCTCTACGCGCTCGGGCTGCCGGGCGTCGGCTCCGTCACCGCGGAAGCGCTGGCCGACCACTTCGGCTCGATCGACGCCCTGCACACGGCCGACCCCGAGCAGATCGAGGAGGTCGAAGGCGTCGGTCCGGTCATGGCGGTGCAGATCGCCGAGTCACTGGCCGACGAGCGCACCTGGGAACTGGTCGAGAAGCTGCGCCAGAAGGGGTTGCGACTCGAGCAGGACGCCTCCGAACGGCGGGCCAGCGGCGGCCCGTTGGAAGGCAAGACGTTCGTCCTCACCGGGACGCTGCCCGAGTTGACCCGCGAGGAGGCCGGCGCCCTGATCAAGGCGGCGGGCGGCAAAGTGGTCAACTCGGTCTCGAAAAAAACCGACTACGTGGTCGCCGGCGAGAACCCGGGGTCGAAGCTGGCCAAAGCCGAGAAATACGAGACGGCGACCCTCGATGAAGCGGGGCTGCTGGCGCTGCTCGGAAGCCAGTCGTAGGCCCGAAAGGCATACTGCGGCCGTGCCAACGGTGCGCCTCGACATCGAATACGACGGAACTGGATTCCGCGGCTGGGCCAAGCAGCCCGGGCAGCGGACTGTGCAGCAAGAGTTGGAGGCGCCGCTGGAGACCGTGCTGCGGGAGCCGGTGGAGCTGACCGTGGCTGGAAGGACCGATACCGGCGTGCACGCAGAGGGGCAGGTGGCAAGCTTTGAGACCGAGGCGGAGGTGCCCGCCAACCTGGCGCAGCGGCTCAACGGGCTCGGCCCACGCGATATCGCCGTAACAGCAGCGGCGCCGACCGAAGACGGCTTTGACGCTCGCCGCGACGCGGTCTCTCGCACTTACCGCTACCGCATCCTGGCCCGCTCCAGCTCCAGCCCCTTCGAGCAGGGCCGCGCCCTCTGGTGGCCACACAAGATGGACTACGGCGCCCTGGAAGCCTGCACAACGGCCCTCGTCGGCACCCACGACTTCACGGCCTTCACCCCCACCCAGACCGACCACGTCCACTTCGACCGCGACATCCTCACCGCCGGCTGGTCCCGCGACGGGGACATCACCACCTTCCACATCACCGCCGACGCCTTCATGCGCAACATGGTCCGCATCCTCGTCGGCACCCAGTTGGAAGTAGCCAGCGGCCGCCGAACCCTAGAAAGCTTCCAGCAGCTCCTACGTGGAGCGCCCCGCCCCGCGGCAGGCGAAACAGCGCCCCCGCACGGCTTGTACCTGGAGTCGGTCTCGTACGGCTAAGCGTTGGCTAGAGCAACTCTACGTCCGGAAGGGCGGGGCATCACCTGCCCTTCCCGCACCTAGACCAACTCGAGGTAGACCATCTCAGTCGAGTCCGACTTGCGGGGACCCAACTTGACGATCCGGGTGTATCCACCGGGCCGCTCCACGTAACGCGGCGCAACCTCCTCAAACAGCTTGTGCACGATGAACTTGTCGTTGTGCAGTGTCGCCAGCGCTTGACGCCGCGCGTGCAGATCCCCCCGCTTGGCGAGCGTGATCAGCTGCTCGACCTCGGGCTTGACCGCCTTGGCCTTTGCCTGCGAGGTCTTGATCCGTTCGTGCTCGATCAGCTGCTTGGAGAGGTTCGAGAGCAGGGACTCGCGATGCGCCGCGTCGCGGCTCAGCTTGTTTCGCTTCTTGCGGTGGCGCATCGAATCCTCACTCCCCTACCTAGTCTCCCTGAAGATCGAGCCCGCGTGCGTGCAGGGTCTCGATCACTTCCTCGATCGACTTCGAGCCGAAGTTGGGAATCGCGTTCAGCTCCGAGCGCGTCTTGCGCACCAGGTCGCCAACCGTCTGCACTCCCGCCCGCTTGAGGCAGTTATATGAGCGCACGCCGAGCTCAAGCTCCTCGATCAGGATCTCGTCGAGGCCGTTGTTGCCGGCGATGCCGTCACCGCCGCTCGGTCCCGGCAGCACGTCCGCGGGATGGCTGGGCACCGGCTCGCGAGCGGTCAACTCCTCGACTCGGTCGGCGTCGGTGAAGATGGCCAGGCTCTTGATCAGGATCTCGGAAGCCTCGCGCAGGGCGGCGCCGGGCTCGATCGAGCCATCGGTCTCGAGGTCGAGCGTGAGCTTGTCGAAGTCAGTGCGCTGGCCGACACGGGCAGTCGCCACCGCGTAGGAAGCGCGGCGAATCGGCGAGAAGATCGAGTCGATCGGGATCACCCCGATCGGCTGCTCGTCCGACTTGTTCTCATCTGACGGCGAGTAGCCGCGGCCGCGGCCAATGGTCAGATAGATCTCGAGCTTGGTTTTCTTCTCCAGCGTCGCGATCGGCGCCTCCGGGTTGAGGATCTCCACGCCCGAGGGCAGATCGATGTCCTTCGCCTTGACCTCTCCGGGGCCGGTGGCCACCAGCGGCGCCTCGACCTCATCCGCATCGGTGTGCATGCGGACGACGAGGTCCTTGAGGTTCAAGACGATGTCGGTGACGTCCTCCTTCACCCCCGGCACGGTGGAGAACTCGTGCGCGACGCCCTCGATACGAACGCTGGTTACGGCAGCGCCGCCCAGCGAGGAGAGCAGGACGCGACGGAGGCTGTTGCCAAAGGTGTAGCCGAAGCCCTTATCGAGGGGCTCGACGGTGAAGGTACCGCGGCGATCGTCCACCTTCTCTGAGGTGATACGAGGGACCTGGAAGTCAGTGGTCATGAGTTCCTTGCGTGTGGGTGTTACAGAAACGGGGGTCCGGTTACTTGGAGTACAGCTCGACGATCAGCTGCTCCTGCACCGGCGCCGAGATCTCCGCGCGCTCTGGGTAGCGCAGGACCTTGGCCGTAAGCGAATCGTGGTCGGCCTGCAGCCAGGCCGGCACGGTGGAGACAAGCTCGGTTGCCTGGCGAATCGTGTCGCCGGCCGCCGAGTTCGACTTGATCGAGATCACGTCCTCGGGACGCACTTGGTAAGAGGGGATGTCGACGCGGCGGCCGTTGATCAGCCAATGCCCGTGCCGGATCAGCTGGCGGGCCTGACGTCGGGAGGCGGCGAAGCCGAGGCGGACCAGCACGTTGTCGAAGCGCGACTCGAGCAGGCGCAGCAGGTTCTCGCCGGTAACGCCATCCTGGCGCGAGGCCTTGTCGTAGTAGGCGCGGAATTGTTTCTCCAGCACCTGGTAGTAGCGACGCGTCTTCTGCTTCTCGCGCAGCTGCACCCGGTACTCGGACTGGCGCATGCGACCGCGGCCGTGCTCCCCGGGCGGGTAGGAACGGCGCTCGACCCCGCACTTGTCGGTGAAGCAGCGCTCGCCCTTGAGGAAGAGCTTCTGACCCTCGCGACGGCACTGCTTGCACTGCGGTGAGGTATCGCGGGCCATTAGACGCGCCTCCGCTTCTTCGGGCGGCAACCGTTGTGGGCCTGCGGGGAGACATCCTTGACGGTGGTGACGTCGAGGCCGGCGGCCTGCAGCGAGCGGATCGCCGTCTCGCGGCCGGAGCCGGCGCCCTTGGCGAAGACCTCGACCTTCTCGAGACCATGTTCCATCCCCTTCTTGGCGGCGGCGTCGGCCGTCACCTGCGCCGCGAACGGCGTCGACTTGCGCGAGCCTTTGAAGCCCGCCGAGCCGGCCGACTCCCAGGCGATCACGTTGCCGTCGGTGTCAGTCAGGGTGACGATCGTGTTGTTGAAGGAAGTCTTGATGTGGGCCTGGCCGTAAGTGACGTTCTTCTTGACGCGACGACGGGAGCGCCCTTTAGCGGGTTTTTTCGCTGCTGCCATGAGTCCCTTAGACCTTGCGCTTGCCGGCGACGCTCATCCGGCGCGGGCCCTTGCGTCCCCGCGCGTTCGTCTTTGTGCGCTGACCGCGAACCGGCAGGCCGCGGCGGTGGCGCAGGCCGCGATAGGAGCCGATCTCCATCAGCCGTTTGACGTCTTGGGAGCGCTCGCGCCGCAGGTCACCCTCGACCTCGCGCTGATCGACCGCGTCGCGCAGGCGAATGACCTCGTCCTCGGTCAAGTCTTTGACCATCGTGTTGGGATCGACTTTCGCCTCCTCGAGGATCTTCTGGGCTGTCGAGCGCCCGATCCCGAAGATGTAGGTGAGGCCGATTTCGACCCGCTTGCCGACCGGGACGTTGACTCCTGCAATACGTGCCATGCGCGCTCCGCCCTAACCCTGACGCTGCTTGTGTCGGGGGTTCTGACAGATCACCAAGACCGCGCCATTTCGACGGATGATCTTGCACTTTTCGCACATCGGCTTTACAGAAGCTCTGACCTTCATCGCTCCGGTCTTCGTATCGACTACAGGACTCCTGCTGGTCCCAGGAGTTGGACAGCAGGCACAAACCGGCCCAGTGGGCCGACCGAGAAAGATAGCAGGGGCGTGCTTCGGGGGGTGTCCGGCCGGGAGGGTCGGGGTGCCTTCCCCAAAACGCTCGGCAGGAGCCTCGCTTGAGTGTTTTGGGGAAGGCACCCCGACCCTCCTCCCCACACGCCCCGAAGCACGCGCGCATAGCTCCCGGTAGACCAGCGAGCCGCTGAAGCTTGAAGCTCACCGCCCACGGAGACCAGAAGCTCCAGCGGAGCCGGGGCGGACGACCGGAGCGCTTCGCTCCCTAGCTCGAGCGGGAAACCGGAGGTGCCGAGTTGGGTGGCGGGTGCCCCTCCCAAAAACACTCAAGCGAGGCTCCTGCCGAGCGTTTTTGGGAGGGGCACCCGCCACCCTTCCCGCTGCCGCCCTATTCCTGTTCGTGCCAGGGGGTGAGGATTCTCGGACCGTCAGCCGTCACGGCGACGGTGAACTCGAAGTGGGCCGCCAAGGAGCCGTCCTGGGAGTAGACGGCCCAGCCGTCGTCGCCCATTCGGACCAAGGCGCCGCCGGCGTTGACCATCGGCTCGATTGCGAGGACGGTGCCCTCCTCGAGGACGGGGCCCTTGCCGGGAGCGCCGAAGTTGGGGACCTGCGGATCCTCGTGCATCTCGCGGCCGATCCCGTGACCGACCAGGGTGCGAATCACCGAGAGGCCCTCGATCTCGACGGCGCGCTGAATTGCAGCGGAGACGTCGCCGAGCTTGTTGCCGGGCTGCATCTGCTCGACCCCGGCGAAGAGCGAGGCCTTGGTCACATCGAGCAGCTTGCGCGCCTCAGGGTCGATCGGGCCGATCGGCACCGTCATCGCCGCGTCAGCGACCCAACCGTCCTTGATCACACCGACATCGATCGCCAGTACATCGCCCCGCTTGCACTCGTAATGGCCGGGGATGCCGTGCACGACCATCGAGTTGGGCGAGGCGCAGATCGAACCGGGGAAGCCGCGGTATCCCTTGAAGGCGGGCTCAGCGCCCTGTGAGCGGATCAGCTTCTCGGCGGCCAGGTCAAGCTCCTTGGTCGTCACGCCGGGTCGCGCCTTGGCCTTGAGCATATGCAGGCAGCGAACCAGGATCTGGCCGGCGGCGGCCATCATGTCGACCTGCTCAGGGGTCTTGAGGGTGATCATCCTGTACACGCTAGTGCCCGCTTGGCACTCGCTAAATGGCTTCGTCGGCCTCGAGCCGCAGGGTCGCGAGGGTGCGCTGGATCTCGTCGGCGACCGCGTCCGGCGCTGCCGCACCGTCGATCTGGCGCAGCAGGCTCTGACCGTCGTAGTGCTCGATCAGGGGCGCCGTCTTCTCGTGGTACTGCTCGAGCCGGTGGCGGATTACCTCGGGCTTGTCGTCATCGCGAACGATCAACTCGCTGCCGTCGACATCGCAGACGCCCTCCTGCTCGGGCGGGTTGAACTCGACGTGGAAGACGTGGCCGTTCTCGACGCAGGTGCGGCGCCCGCCCAGGCGGCGTACGACCTCCTCGTCGCTGACGTCGATCAGCAACACCGCGGTCAGCTCCCGGCCCAGCTCGCCCAGCTTCGCCGCCAGGGCCTCGGCCTGCGGCGCCGTGCGCGGGAAGCCGTCGAGGATGAAGCCGTCGGCCGCCTCGCTGGAATCGATCCGCTCGCCGATCATGCCGACGATCACCTCGTCGGGGACCAGGTCGCCGCGGTCCATGTAGTCCTTGGCTGCCTTGCCCAGCTCGGTTCCCTCGCGCACCGCGGCACGGAGGATGTCCCCCGTCGCGTAGTAGGGCAGCTCCAGGTCCTCCTGCAGGCGCTCCCCCTGCGTGCCCTTGCCCGACCCGGGAGGGCCGAGCAGGACTAGGTTCAACTCCGACATCAGGTCAGTCTATTTGAGAAAGCCCTCGTAGTTGCGCATCATCAGCTGCGCCTCGAGCTGCTTCACGGTTTCCAGCGCGACCCCGATCACGATCAGGATCGAGGTACCGCCGAAGGCGAAGTTGGCCGACGTCTGGCTGAGCAGGATCGTCGGCAGTGCCGCCACGGCGCCGAGGTAGAGGGCGCCGGGGAAGGTCAGCCGCGAGAGGATGCGGTCGAGGTACTCGGCCGTGGGCCGCCCGGGGCGCACCCCGGGGATGAAGCCGCCGTACTTCTTCAGGTTGTCGGCCTGGTCGACCGGGTTGAAGGTGACCGCCGTGTAGAAGTAGGTGAAGATGACGATGAAGAAGACCTCACCGACCACGTAGGCCCAGCTGCTGGGGCTGAAGAAGGCGGCGAAGTCAAGCGCCGCCGGCGTGTTGAGCAGCTGGCCGATCGTCGGCGGGAAGGCCATGATCGAGGCAGCGAAGATGACCGGGATGACGCCGGCCATGTTTACCCGCAGCGGCAGGTAGGTCGAGCCACCGGAGGTCATTTTGCGCCCGACGACCCGTTTTGCGTACTGCACCGGGATTCGCCGCTGGCCCTCCTGGACGAAGACGATTGCGACGATCACGGCCAGCGCGATGAACGGCATCATCACGACAAAGACCTGATCTGGGTTCGTCCACCAAGATTGCAGGCCGTTGGGAAGCCCGGAAACGATCGAGGCGAAGATCATCAGCGAGATGCCGTTGCCGATGCCACGCTGGGTGATCAGCTCGCCGAACCACATCAGCAGGGTGCAGCCGGCGGTCAGCGAGATCACGATCAGCAGCACCTTGGGACCGCTGAGGTTGCCGAGGAAGTTGTTGCCGCCCTGCTGGCCGAAGGAGCGGAAGAGGAAGACGTAGCCGAACGATTGTGCGAAGGACAGGCCGACTGTGAGGTAGCGCGTGTACTGGGTGATCTTCTGCTGCCCCACCTCCCCTTCTTTCTGCAACTTCTCAAGCGAGGGGACGACGACGGTCAGCAGCTGCAGAATGATCGACGCCGTGATGTAGGGCATGATCCCCAGCGAGAAGAGCGAGAGACGCGAGAGGCTGCCGCCGGAGAAAGTGTTGAGGAAGCTGAGGATGCCGCCGCCGGCGAAGTTGCTCTCCAGTTCCTTGACCGCGTTGAGATCGACCCCGGGTGCGGGAATGTAGGCACCCAGCCGGTACAGCAGCAGCATCGCCGCCGTGAAGGCAAGCTTCTTGCGAATGTCGGCGACGCTGAAGGCGTTCGCAATAGTCCGGAGCATTAGGGCTCCAGAGTGTGGCAGGAACCGCCGGCCGCTTCTATCTTCTCCTTGGCGGCGGCACTGAAGCCATGCGCTTTGACCGTCAACTTCTTTGAGATCTCGCCGCGGGCGAGGATCTTGACCGGGTCCGAGCGCTTGGCCAGGCCCTTCTGCTTGAGGGTCTCGGGCGTGACCTCAGAGTCAGCATCGAAGCGCTCCTCCAGATCAGCGAGGTTGACCGGCTGGGACGTGGTCCTGAAGTTCTCGAACGGCATCGACTGCTTTTTGTGCGGACCACGAAGCTTTCGCATCCGCATGTGAATCGGGTTCTGGCCGCCTTCGTAGTTGGCCTTCCGTTTCGAACCTGAGCGAGAGCCGGCGCCCTTGTGCCCTCTGCCGGAGGTCTTGCCCAGCCCCGAGCCCTCACCGCGCCCGAGCCGCTTGCGCGGCTTGCGCGAACTCGGCTTGGGGCGCAGGTTGTGCAGCCCAATCTCTTCCGAGCGCTCTTTTTTGTCAGCCATTGTCGACCTCGATCAGATGAGAGACCTTCGCCAGCTGCCCCTTCAACTGCGGCGAATCCTTCCGCTCCACAGCCTTGCCAATCCGTCCCAGCCCCAATGCACTGAGCGTCGCTTTCTGAGTCGGATTGCTGCCATTCGCAGAGCGAACCTGCCTGATCTTCACCGCGCTCACGACTGCTCACCCTCCGAAGCTTTTGCCTCCGCGGTACCCTCATCAGCTTTCGCCTCCGCGGCGGGCTCCGCCTCTGCCGCCGGGGCCTCGGCCTTGGTCTCCTCGGCGGTTGCGGTAGCCGTCTCTGCGGCCGGTGCCTCCTTAGCTGTCGCGGCATCCGCCTCTCCGGCGGGTGGCGCTGTAGGGGGGACCTCCCCCGAGGACGCTTTAGCGACCGCAGGGGGAGGTGGGTCCCCTGCAGTGACAGGACCCGCCGGCCGAGGCTCGCTCGCGTCCCCTGCGGCGACAGGACCCGCAGCCGAACCGTTCGAACCCTCGACAGCCGAAGCACCATTTCCATTGGCCTTCTGAACGCCCAGCACCTGCGAAACCGTCAGCCCCCGCAGCTCAGCGACCTCCTCCGGACGCCTGAGTCGAATCAGCCCGTCCATAGTCGCCTTGACCAGGTTGATCGGGTTCTGAGTCCCAATGCTCTTAGTCAGCACGTCCTTGACGCCGCCCAGCTCGAGCACAGCGCGCACGCCGCCGCCGGCGATCACGCCGGTACCGGGACTGGCCGGGCGCAGGACGACGTGGCCGGCGCCGTAGCGGCCGATGATCTTGTGGGTGATCGTCTGACCGTATTTGGGGATGCGAATCAAGTCCTTGCGGGCGTTCTCGACGCCCTTCTGGATCGCCAGCGGTACCTCGCGGGCCTTGCCGTAGCCGATCCCGACAACGCCCTCTTCGTCGCCGACGGCAACCAGGGCGGTGAAGGAGAAGCGCCGGCCGCCCTTGACCACCTTGGCGACGCGGTTGATCTCGATCACGCGCTCCTGCAGGTCGAGCCCGCGCGGGCTCACCGTCTCGACGTTGGTTGTATCCATTCCCTTCATAGCGAGCGGTCCAAGGTAGCGAACTAGCGCTAGAAGACCAGGCCCCCCTCTCGTGCTCCTTCGGCAAGGGCCTTGACCCGGCCGTGATACTGGTAACCGCCGCGGTCAAAGACGCAGGTCTCGACGCCGGCTTTCTTCGCCCGCTCGGCCAGCAGCTCCCCCGCCCGCTTGGCCTGCTCACTCGCGGTTAGCTTGCGCAGCTCCGGCTCGATCCAGTTGACGGCAGCGACCGTGTGGCCTTTGCCGTCGTCGATCAGCTGGGCGAAGACGCCGCGATTCGAGCGATAGACGGAGAGACGGGGACGCGCGGCGGTGCCGGTGATGCGGGCACGCACACGGCGGCGCCGACGCAGGCGACTCTGCCTCTTGGTGAGGACACTCATGCGCGCTTACCAACCTTGCGCATCACGTGCTCGCCGCGATAGCGGATGCCCTTGCCCTTGTAGGGCTCCGGCGGGCGGCGCTTGCGGATGTCCGCGGCGACCTGGCCGACCAGTTGCTTGTCGATGCCCCGCACGATGATCTCGGTCGGCTGGGGGACCTCGAAATCGATGCCATCGGGAGCCTCGATCGAGACCGGGTGCGAGTAGCCCAGCGCCAGCTCGAGGTTCTTCCCCTTGAGCTGGGCCCGGTAGCCGACGCCCTGGATCTCAAGGCGCTTCTCGAAGCCATCGGTGACGCCCTCGACCATGTTGGCGATCAGGCTGCGCGTGAGACCGTGCAGGGCACGGTGCTCGCCGCGATTGGTCGGGCGCTCTACCGTCACCACGCCCTCGGCCTGCTCGACCTTCATGTCGCTGGAGAGGACCTGGGCGAGCTCGCCCTTCGGCCCCTTGACCGCGACGTGGCCAGGGCTGACCTCGACGGTGACGGCGTCGGGCACGGTGATCGGCTTTCTTCCTATCCTGCTCATCGCATCCTCACCAGACGTAGGCGACAACCTCGCCGCCGACGCCCTTTGCCTTGGCTTCGTGACCGGTCATCACGCCGACCGAGGTGCTGACGATTGCGGTGCCGGTGCCGCCGAAGACGCGCGGGACCTGTTTGTGGTCGACGTAACGACGGCGGCCGGGGCGCGAGATCCGCTCCAAGCCGGCGATCACCGGGCGGCGATCCTCCGTGTACTTGAGTCGGATCTTGATCTCCTCACCGACGCGCGCCGGCTGCTTGCCGAAGTCGAGGATATAGCCCTGCTCCTTGAGGATCCGCGACATCTCCAGCTTCAGCCGCGAGGCGGGAATCTCCACCTCGTCGTGGCCGGAGCCAAGGGCGTTGCGGATCCGGGTCAGGTAATCGGCTATCGGGTCAGTGAGCATCTTCTTGTCTCTTTACCAGCTGGACTTGGTCATGCCTGGAACGTGGCCCTCGTGCGCTGCCTCCCGCAAGCAGATTCGGCAGAGGCCGAACTTGCGGTAGTAGGCACGCGGCCGGCCACAGCGGCGGCAACGGTTGTATTCACGGGACTTGAACTTGGCCTTGCGGCCCTGCTTCACCTTCAACGAAGTCTTAGCCATTCTCCTGATTCTCCTCGCCGGCCGCACTCTCGGCCTCTTGGTCGCCCTCGCCAGCCTCTGCGCCATCCTCGGTCTCGGGCTTTTCGTAGGCCTCGGGGTTCTCTTCCTTGAGCTGGTCGAGTGCGGCTTGCTCAGCTTCAGCGCGCTGGCGGGCCTCCTCCTTGCGCTTCTCCTCCTCGGCAGCTTCCTGGGCCTCGATGTCAGCGTCGGGTTTGCCCGGGCGTCCCTCTTTGGCAAAGGGCATCCCCAGTCCGAGCAGGAGCTCAAAGGCCTCCTCGTCGGTCGCCGCGCTGGTCGTGATCGTCACGTCCAGGCCGCGCACCTCGTCGATCGAGTCGTAATCGATTTCAGGGAAGATCAGCTGCTCCTTGACGCCCATCGAGTAGTTGCCGCGGCCGTCGAAGGAGCGCGGGTTGAGGCCGCGGAAGTCGCGGATGCGGGGCACGGCGATCGAGCAGAGGCGGTCGAGGAACTCCCACATGCGGGCCCGGCGCAGCGTCACCGAGAGGCCGACCGGCATTCCCTCGCGCACCTTGAAGGAAGCGATCGACTTGCGGGCGCGGCGGATGCTCGGCTGCTGACCGGCGATTATCGCCAGCTGCTCCTGCGCGGCTTCCAGCATCTTGGCGTTCTGCTTCGCCTCACCGAGGCCCATGTTGAGCGTGATCTTCTGCAGGCGCGGAGCCTGCATCGGAGTGGAGTAGCCGAACTTCTGCGTCAGCGCCGGCAGGATCTCCTGCTCGTAGCGCTCGCGCAAGCGCGGCGGCGGAACGGCCTGTGATTGCACGGTGGCGGACTCCATTAGAAGGTCGCCCCACTGCGCTTGGCGAAGCGCTCGCGCTTGCCGCCTTTGTCGCGGCGCACGCCGACTCGGGTCGGTTTGTTGTCTTTGGGGTCGAGCAGCATCACGTTGGAGACGTGGATCGGCCCCTCCTTCTCGACGATGCCACCGGCCTGCGGGTTTTTGAGATCCGTCTGCGAGCGCGGGCGTTCGTGGCGCTTGATCATGTTGAGGTGCTCGACGTAGACGCGGTTCTTCTTCGGCTCGGTCCGCACGACGCGACCGGTCTTGCCGGCGTCCTTGCCGCCGATGACCATCACCTGGTCGTCTTTGCGGATTCGCATTCCCTTCGCCATCAGAGAACCTCGGGCGCGAGCGAGATGATTTTCATGAAGTTGCGATCGCGCAGCTCGCGGGCGACGGGGCCGAAGATGCGGGTGCCGCGCGGGTTGTTACTGGCCGGGTCGATCAGCACCGCGGCGTTTTCGTCGAAGGAGATGTAGGTGCCGTCGGGGCGGCCGAGTTGCTTCTTGGTGCGCACGACGACGGCCTGGACGACCTCGCCTTTGCGCACGCCGCCCTGCGGGCTGGCCTGTTTGACCGTTGCCGTGATCACGTCGCCGACGCCGGCGTAGCGGCGGTGCGATCCACCCTTGACGCGGATGCAGAGGATCTCGCGAGCGCCGGAGTTGTCGGCGACTTTCAGTCTCGACTCCTGCTGGATCACTTGGCTCGCTCCAGGACCTCGACCAGGCGCCAGCGCTTGGTCTTCGAGAGCGGTCGGGTCTCGACGATGCGCACGGTGTCGCCCTCGCCGGCCTCGTTGCGCTCGTCATGAGCGTGGAGCGTGCGCGAGCGCCGCACGACCTTTTCGTAAGTCGGGTGCCGGCGAGCGATATCGATCCGCACTGTGATCGACTTCTCGCCCTTGTTGGAGACGACGATCCCCTGCCGGGTCTTGGCCGCGACGGCAGCCTTCTCGGCGACGGGGGTGCCCGTACCGGCGGTCCTGTCCTTTTTCGCGGCAGCGCGTTCTTTCCGCCGCGAAGCAGCCTTGAGCTTGCGCTCCTGAGCGCGCTTCGCAGCCCTTTCCTCGGGCGTGAGAGTCGGACCGGCTTTGTGCGGCTGACGAGAGCGCTGCAGCCTGCGCCGCTCCTTCCAAGGAAGATCGTCCTCGGGATCCGGCTCCGCAGCAGGCGTCGCCTCAGCCGCAGCGGGCTCCGCCTGCTCAGCCGCAGGGGCGCTGGAAGACTCCTCGGGCGCGGCGTCCTCGGACTCGGACGCCTCGTCCGCGGGTGGCGTAGGGGTGGGGTCCTCGCCCGCAGCTTGCGAGGACGAGGACTCCTCCCCTGCGACAGGACCCGCGGACTCGGCGCCCTCGTCCTTGGGCGTCTCGTCAGTTGTGTCTTTTTTCGTCTCGTCGTCCGTCATCTCTTCAGCTCTTTCTCAACGTCAATCCCGCGCTCCTTGGCCACCGTCAGCAACTTGGCAATGTCACGCCGGGCGACTCCCAACCGCGAGGTGTTCTCCAACTCACCGGTCGCCTGGCGGAAGCGCAGGTTGAACGCCTCCTGTTTGGCATCGATCAGTTTGGCGATCAGCTCATCGTCTTTCAGGTCGTGAACCTCGGCGGCCTTCACTGGGAATCCGCCCCCTCGCGCATTACGAACTTGGTGCGGACGGGAAGCTTGTGCCCGGCAAGGCGCAGCGCCTCGCGAGCGAGATCCTCGGGCACGCCGGCCAGCTCGAACATCACCTTGCCCGGCTTGATCACCGCGACCCAGCCCTCCGGATTGCCCTTGCCCGAGCCCATGCGGGTCTCGGCCGGCTTCTTCGTGTAGGGCTTGTCGGGGAAGACGTTGATCCAGACCTTGCCGCCACGTTTGATCTTGCGGGTCATCGCGACGCGGGCGGCCTCGATCTGGCGGTTGGTGATCCAGCCGCGATCGAGTGACTTGAGGCCGTACTCGCCGAAGGCGACGGTGCTGCCGCCCTTGGTGTTGCCGCGCATGCGACCGCGCATCTGCTTGCGGTGCTTGACCCGCTTCGGCATCAGCATCAGCGACCACCTCCGCCACGCTGGCCGCCGCGGCCGCCGCCCTGGCCGCCACGACCGCCACCGGGACCGCCACGGCCGCCGCCCGGACGTCCACCGCGATCACCGCCACGGCCGCCACGATCTCCCCCTGGACCACCACGACCGCCGCGCTGGCCACCCTGCGGCGGACCGCTCTCCTCGTCGGTGAGCTGATCGCGGAAGCCCTCAGGCATTACCTCGCCCTTGTTGATCCAGCACTTGACGCCGATGCGACCGGTCGTGGTGCGGGCCTCGAAGAAGCCGTAGTCGATGTTGGCGCGCAGCGTGTGCAGCGGCACTCGGCCGTCGGAGTAGCCCTCGGTGCGGGCCATCTCGGCGCCGCCGAGGCGGCCGGAGACCTGGACCTTCACGCCTTTGGCGCCGGAGCGCATCGCCGAGGTCAGGGCGCGTTTCATCGCCCGGCGGAAGGCGACGCGGTTCTGCAGCTGCTCGGCGATCGACTGGGCGACCAGTTTGGCGTCGAGCTCGGGGCGCTTGACCTCGCGGATGTTCACCTTCACCGGTTTGCCGGTCAGCTTGTGCAGGTCTTTGCGCAGCGCGTCCACTTCTGAGCCCGACTTGCCGATCACGATGCCGGGGCGGGCGGTGTGGATGTCCACCGCGATCTCGCCGTGGCGCTCGATCGTGATGTTCGAGAGGCCGGCGTGGGCAAGCTTGTTTTCGATGTGGTCGCGGATTTTGAGGTCCTCGTTGAGGACGTCGGAGAAATCTTTCTCCTCGAACCAGTTCGACTTCCAGTCCTGGATGTAGCCGACGCGGAATCCGCCCGGATGGATCTTCTGTCCCATCTTCTAGTCCTCTTCTTCCGGGCTTAGGGCCACCGCGATGTGGCAGGTTCGCTTGTTGATCCGTGAGGCGCGGCCCAGCGCGCGCGGCCGGTAGCGGCGCAGCGTCGGGCCTTCGTCGACGGTGATCTCGCTGATCAACATCTCGTCGGCGACAAGGTCATGGTTGTTCTCGGCGTTGGCCGCGGCCGACTCGATCAGCTTGCGGATGTCCTCGGCAGCACCACGGGGCGAGAACTCGAGCAGCGCTCGAGCCTGCTCGATGTGCATCCCGCGCACCTGGTCCGCGATCAGGCGGGCCTTGCGCGGCGCCACCCGCACGTAGCGGGAACTTGCGCGAACGACGACGGGGGCGGTGGCCACGCTAATCACCCTTGCCCGTGCCGGAGTGGGAGCGGAAGGTGCGGGTGGGCGCGAACTCGCCCAGCTTGTGGCCGACCATCGACTCGGAGATGAAGACGGGAACGTGCTTGCGCCCGTCGTGGACGGCGATTGTGTGCCCGACCATGTCGGGGAAGACGGTCGAGCTGCGCGACCAGGTCTTCAGCATCTGCTTGGTGCCGGACTCGTTCATGGCGTTGATGCGCTTCATCAGCGCCTCCTCCACCCACGGACCCTTTTTGGTCGAGCGTCCCATTAGCGACCCTTCTTCTTTCCGCGGCGACGGCCGCGCACGATGTAGCGATCGGACTGCTTGCCCTTCTTACGGGTGCGGTAGCCGAGTGTCGGCTTGCCCCACGGGGTCACGGGGTGACCACCGGGCGTGTGGTGAGCCTCGCCGCCGCCGTGCGGGTGGTCGACGGGGTTCATCGCGACGCCACGGGTCTGCGGGCGCTTGCCCTTGTGGCGGTTGCGCCCAGCCTTGCCGATCTTGACGTTCTGGTGCTCGGCGTTGGAGAGGACGCCGATGGTGGCGCGGCACTCGGCCCGAACCAGGCGCATCTCCGAGGAAGGCAGGCGCAGCGTCACCATGTCGCCCTCCTTCGCCGCCAGCTGGATCGAGGTCCCGGCCGAGCGACCGAGCTTGCCGCCCTGGCCGGCTGTGAGCTCGACGTTGTGGACGATCGTGCCGGTCGGCATTTCGGCGAGCGCGAGCGCGTTGCCGGGTTGGATGTCGGCGCCCGGACCGGACTGGACCTGATCGCCAACCGAAAGCGCGGCCGGAGCGAGGATGTAGCTCTTGGCGCCATCGGCGTAGTGAAGGAGGGCGATGTAGCAGCTGCGGTTGGGGTCGTACTCGATGCTCGCCACCTTGGCGGGCACGCCGTCCTTGAGCCGCTTGAAGTCGATCTGGCGATAGCGGCGCTTGGCGCCGCCGCCGCGGTGACGGGCGGTGACGCGGCCGTTGGCGTTGCGGCCGCCGGACTTGCGCATGCCCTCGGTCAGCTTGCGCTCCGGGCTCGACGCCGTCAGCTGCTCGCGCAGGGGGTACGTCGCGAAGCGGCGCCCGGGACTCGTCGGTTTTGTTTTTCGGTTCGGCATTCCCTATTCCTATGCGGTCTCTGCGCCCTCGAACAACTCGATCCGCTCGCCGGGAGCAAGCTGGACGACGGCCTTCTTCCAGCCGCGCGTCTTGCCCTGGTGCAGACCGCGGCGCTTCGGCTTGGCCCGGACCTTGGAGGTGCGCACAGCGGCAACCTTTACCTCGAAGATCTCTTCGATCGCGTGGGCGATCTGGGTCTTATGGGCCCGATCGTCGACGCGGAAGGTGTACTTCCCCTCGCCGATCAGGGCGTAGCTCTTCTCCGATACGACCGGGCGGATGATCGTCGTGCGCGCGTCCATCAGCCGAGCCTCTCCTGCAACTTCTCGAGCGCTTTCTCGGAGACGACCAGCGAGGCGGCGCCGATCACGTCGGCGACTCCGACGGCGCTGACCTCGGCCACCTCAACCCGGACGATGTTGCGGAAGCTCTTCGCCGCGCCACCCTCCTCGGGAGCGAGCACGATCAGGGTCGAGCGCTTGGCCCCCCATTTGGCGAGCGCCTCGGCAGCGGACTTGGTCGAAGGAGTGTCGAAGCTGGAGGCATCGAGTATGGCGATGCTGTCGCGCTCGGCGTGCACCGAGAGCGCCGAACGCAATGCTTTGCGGCGTGCCTTGCGGTTGACCTTGACCGTGTAGTGGCGCGGCTTGGGGCCGAAGGCGGTACCGCCGCCGTAGCGAGTCGGCGAGCTGAGCGCGCCGACGCGGGCGCGGCCGGTGCCCTTCTGGCGCCAGGCCTTGGCGCCGGTCATCGAGATCTCGCCCCGGGTCAGAGTCGAGGCCGAGCCCTGACGCCGTGAGGCGAGGTCAGCACGCGCCGCCTCGTCGACCAGCGAGTGGTGGAAGGGCTCGGCGAAGAGCTCTTTGGGCAGGTCCGCCTTGGTCGTCTTGCCGAGCACGGTGGCTTTAGCCATCGGTCCTCACCTCGACCATCGCGTTGCGCGAGCCCGGCACCGAGCCTTTGATCAGCAGCAGGTTCTTCTCGGCGTCTACCTGGGCGACTTCGAGGCCCTTCTGGGTGATCCGCTTGTTGCCCATCTGCCCCGGCATCCGCATGCCCTTGAAGACGCGGGCGGGGAAGGTGCTGGCACCGATCGATCCCGGCGCGCGCACGTTATGCGAGCCGTGAGTGACCGGTCCGCGGCTGAAGTTGTGGCGCTTGATCCCGCCCTGGAAGCCCTTGCCGATCGAGATCCCGGCGACCTTGACCTTCTGGCCCGCCTCGAAGGAAGAGACCGTGACGTCGTCGCCGATCTTTGGGCCCTCCTCGGCGCCGAGATCCTCGTCGCGGAACTCGACCAGGTGGCGCATCGGCGCCGCACCGGCCTTCTTCAGGTGGCCTTCCTCGGCCTTGCTCAGCTTGCCCTGCTTGGTCTCGCCGAAGGCGAGCTGGACGGCGGCGTAGCCGTCACGCTCGGGCTCGCGGACCGCGGTCACCTTGCAGGGACCGGCCTCGATCACGGTCACCGGGATGACCTCGCCGTCCTCGGCAAAGACCTGCGTCATCCCAAGCTTCTTTCCGAGGATCGCAGCCATAGTGCTAGAGGCGAATCTCGATGTCGACGCCGGCGGGCAGCGAGTCGAGTCGCTGCAGCGAGTCAACGGTTTTCGGCGAGGGCTGGAGGATGTCGATCAGGCGCTTGTGCGTGCGCATCTCGAAGTGCTCGCGCGAGTCCTTGTCCTTGAAGGGCGAGCGGATCACGCAGTAGACGTTCTTCTCGGTGGGCAGCGGCACGGGACCAGAAACGCTGGCGCCAGTGCGCTCCGCGGTTTCAACGATCTCGCGGGCAGCCCGGTCGATGGCGTCATGGTCATACGCCTTGAGCCGGATTCGAATTTTCTGTGCTGCTATCGCTGCCACGTTCGAGCTTTTCTTTCGTCTTTCCCGCGCGTCTTACCGCGCATAAAGGGCGGGGCCCCATTTGGTGGGGCGCCGCCCCGGTCGTATGTCTTTGCAGTTGTCTCGCGGCCCGGTGGGCAGCGAAAGGGCGGGCCCAAGCCCGCCCTTTGGCGAATCGTCTACTACTCGATGACCTCGGCGACGACTCCCGAGCCGACGGTCCGGCCACCCTCGCGGATGGCGAAGCGCAGGCCCTGGTCCATCGCGATCGGCTGGATCAGCTCGATCGTCATCTCGACGTTGTCACCCGGCATCACCATCTCGGTTCCCTCGGGGAGATTGGCGATACCGGTCACGTCGGTCGTGCGGAAGTAGAACTGGGGCCGGTAGCCGGAGAAGAACGGAGTGTGGCGACCACCCTCCTCCTTCTTCAGGCAGTAGACCTCGGCCTTGAACTTGGTGTGCGGTGTGATCGAGCCCGGCTTGCAGAGCACCTGGCCACGCTCGATCTCCTCGCGCTTGGTGCCGCGGAGCAGGGCGCCGATGTTGTCGCCCGCCTGACCCTCGTCAAGCAGCTTGCGGAACATCTCGACCCCGGTCACCACGGTCGTGGTGGTGTCCTTGATGCCGACAATCTCGACCTCGTCGCCGGTATTGACGACGCTTTGCTCGACGCGACCGGTGGCGACGGTGCCGCGGCCGGTGATCGAGAAGATGTCCTCGATCGGCATCAGGAAGGGCTTGTCGAGCTCGCGCACGGGCTCGGGGATGTAGGAGTCAAGCGCGTCGGCCAACTCGAAAATCGCCTTCTGCGCCTCTTCGTCACCCTCCAGCGCCTTCAGCGCCGAGCCCTTGACGATCGGCGTGTCGTCGCCGGGGAAGTCGTACTCGTTGAGGAGTTCCTTGACCTCCTCCTCGACCAGCTCGATCAGTTCCTCGTCGTCGACCTGGTCGACCTTGTTGAGGAAGACGACCACGTGGGGAACGTTGACCTGACGGGCGAGCAGGATGTGCTCGCGCGTCTGCGGCATCACGCCGTCGGCGGCGGAGACGACCAGGATCGCCCCGTCCATCTGGGCGGCGCCGGTGATCATGTTCTTGACGTAATCAGCGTGGCCCGGGCAGTCGACGTGGGCATAGTGACGGTTGGCGGTCTGGTACTCCACGTGGGAGGTCGCGATCGTGATGCCGCGTTCCTTCTCCTCGGGAGCGTTGTCGATCTCCTCGAAGCTTTTCGCCTCAGCGTCGCCTTTCGTGGAGAGGGTCTGGGTGATCGCGGCCGTCAGCGTCGTCTTGCCGTGGTCGATGTGACCGATGGTGCCGACGTTCACATGCGGCTTATCGCGCTCGAACTTCTCCTTGGACATCTCTCTCCGTTCTACCTTTCGAAGTCGGGTTCTGTCTGGGTTGACTGATTAAGTTTTGGTGCGCATCCAGCGGCAGTTCGTCCTGCGACGACTGCCTGCGGGCGAACCTGGGAAATATAGCTAGAACAACCGTGGGGCCTACTGCCGGTCACGAGGTTGCCCCCACCGGCTCACCCGAGCGATGCTCGACGATTTCCTCGGCGATGTTGCCGGGGACCTCTTCGTAGCGCTCGAACTGCATCGTGTAATTGGCTCTGCCCTGCGTCATTGAGCGCAGTTCGGTCGCGTAACCGAACATTTCGCCGAGGGGCACGAAAGCTTGTACGGCGAGCGCGTTGCCGCGCTGATCCTGACCCTGCACCTTGCCCCGGCGACGCGAGAGGTCACCGATCACGTCGCCAAGGAAGTCCTCGGGCGTGACGACCTCGACCGCCATCACCGGCTCGAGCAGGACCGGGTTGGCCTTGCGAGCAGCGTCCTGGATCGCCATCGAGCCGGCAATTTTGAACGCCATCTCCGAGGAGTCGACGTCGTGGAAAGAGCCGTCGATCAGTTCGACTTTGACGTCGACCATCGGGTAGCCGGCCTTGACGCCGTTCTCAAGCGCCTCTTTCATCCCCTGCTCCGCGGGTCCGATGAACTCGCCGGGAATCACGCCGCCCTTGATTTTGTTGACGAACTCAAAGCCCTCGCCGGGCGCCGGCTCGACGTTGATCACGACGTGGCCGAACTGGCCGCGGCCGCCGGTCTGGCGGACGAAGCGAGCCTCGACCTTCTTGACCTCCTTGCGGATCGTCTCGCGGTAGGCGACCTGCGGCTTGCCGACGTTGGCCTCGACTTTGAACTCGCGCAGCATGCGGTCGACGATCACCTCGAGGTGGAGCTCGCCCATGCCATGAATCAGGGTCTGGCCGGTTTCCTCATCGGATTCGATCCGGAAGGTCGGGTCCTCCTCGCCAAGCCGCTGCAGGGCGTTGCCCATCTTCTCCTGGTCAGCCTTGGTTTTCGGCTCGATCGCGACGGCAATCACGGTCTCGGGGAATTCGATGCTCTCCAGGGCGATCGGCGCGTCCGGAGCCGCCAGGGTGTCGCCGGTGCCGGTTTCTTTGAGGCCTACGCCGGCGCAGATGTCACCGGCGTAGCACTCGTCGATCTCCTCACGGCTGTTTGCGTGCATCATCAGCAGGCGGCCGATGCGCTCGGTGCGGCCGGTCTTCACGTTGAGGACGCGGCCGCCTTTTTCCAGCTTGCCGGAGTAAACGCGGAAGTAAGTGAGCTTGCCGACGTAGGGGTCGGTCATCACCTTGAAGGCAAGAGCGGCGAAGGGGGCATCGTCGGAGGCGGGGCGCTCGTCCTCGATGTCCTCGGCCTGGCCCTTGCCGGCCGGCACGACGCCGGTCACAGGGGGCACCTCGAGCGGCGAGGGCAGCAGCTCGACGATCGCGTCGAGCAGCGGCTGCACGCCCTTGTTCTTGAACGACGTGCCGCAGAGGACCGGGGTGACCTTGGTGTCAAGGCAGGCCCGGTGCAGTGAAGAGGCGATCCGCTCGTGGGGAATCTCTTCCTCGGCCAGGTAGGCCTCCATCAGCTCGTCGTCGTAGTCGGCGCAGGCCTCGATCAGCTGGGTGCGGTATTCCTCGGCTTGATCCTTGAGATCGTCGGGGACCTCGATCGTCTCGTATTCGGCACCGAGCTCGTCGGTCCAGATAAGGCCCTTCATCTCGATCAAGTCGACGACACCCTTGAAGTTGTCCTCGGCGCCGATCGGCAGCTGGATCGGCAGCGGGTTGGCCCCGAGCCGGTCTTTCATCGTCCGCACCGAGTTGAAGAAGTCAGCGCCGGTGCGGTCCATCTTGTTGATGTAGGCGAAGCGCGGCACCCTGTACTTGTCGGCCTGGCGCCAGACCGTCTCGGACTGGGGCTCGACTCCGGCGACGGCGTCGAAGACGGCGATCGCGCCGTCGAGCACGCGCAGGCTGCGCTCGACCTCGACCGTGAAGTCGACGTGGCCGGGCGTGTCGATGATGTTGATCCGGTGGCCCTTCCACTCACAGGCGGTCGCGGCCGAGGTGATCGTGATGCCGCGCTCCTGCTCCTGCTCCATCCAGTCCATGACCGCGGCGCCCTCGTG
>Ga0207652_10000239_pt1 | contig 57189 bp, 51 predicted proteins | sample KBSC63BmetaG_FD_184334 | JGI IMG/M metagenome (GOLD analysis project Ga0207652, IMG submission 184334) | Corn rhizosphere microbial communities from Kellogg Biological Station, Michigan, USA - KBS C6-3B metaG (SPAdes) (version 2) | ecosystem: Host-associated > Plants > Roots > Rhizosphere ... | reverse complement strand
CCGGCCATACCTTCAGCCGACACGGTTGGCCTCTGCCGCCACCAGCGCCTCGGCGATCACGAGGTCGGTCGGCGTGGTCACCTTCATCGCGAGTGCCGCGCCGGGCACGGTGGTCACCGCCACGCCGAGCGCTTCGACCATCGCCGCGTCGTCCGTCATCTCCACCCCCGACGACCCGTCGTGGGCCCGCTGCAACACGTCGCGAGCGAAACCCTGCGGCGTCTGCACGATCCGCAGTTGCGACCGGTCCAGCGTGCGCACCACCCGCTCGCTGCCGTCGACTTCCTTCACCGTGTCCGACAACGGCACGACCGGCACAACGGCTTCCGCGCCCGCACGCACGGCACCGATCACGGCCTCGACAAGACTCGCCGGCGCCAGCCCGCGGGCTGCGTCATGCACAAGCACGACGTCGACCGACGGCGGCAGTTCACGCAGCGCCAAGGCAACCGAGTCCTGACGAAGCGCGCCACCGATGATTACCTGCGCGTCCGGCACCAGCGCCGCAACCTCAGCCACGTAGTCCGCAGGCGCCGTCACGATGACAACGTCAGCCCCGGCGGCACGCACAGTCGACACCGCATGAACCACCAGCGGCGCGCCGGCGACAGGAACGAGCGCTTTCGGCGCGGCGGCGGCCAGCCGATGCCCCCGCCCCGCAGCTGCGACGATCGCCGCGACGGTCACTGCGTCGCCGCACGCGGCCCGGCTGTCGCGGACTCACCCACCGGGTGGGCAAAGACCAGTCGGCCGTTGGCCGTCACCACCACGCTGGTCACCCGGACCGTCACGTCCCGGCCGACCAGCCGCTTGCCCTGCTCGACGACAACCATCGTCCCGTCGTCGAGATAGCCGACGCCTTGCCCCGGCTCGCGCCCGGCCTTGATGAGCTGCACCGACACGTCTTCGCCGGCGACCACGGGCGGTCGAAGGGCTAGCGACAGTGCGTGCAGGTTCAGCACGCGTGCGCCGGCGACCGAGGCGGCCTTGGCCAGGTTGGTGTCCAGCGTGAGCAGCGAATAGGCGTGGTCGAGGCACAAGCGCATCAGCTTCGCGTCGACGTCGGGGATCTCGAAATGCTCGTCATCGGCCACCGAGATGTCGACCGCTGGCTCGCGTTGCAGCGCCTGCAAGACCTCGAGGCCGCGCCGGCCGCGAGCTCGGCGCATCGGGTCCGCCGAATCGGCCAGCCCCTGCAGCTCGTCGAGCACGGCCTGACTGACGATCATGCGGCCGGCGAGAAAGCCGGCGCGTACGACGTCCACGATCCGTCCGTCGATCGCCACGGAGCTGTCGACGACCTGAGGCAGTGCGACCGCCGCCGCGTCACGCGGCGCGACGCCGGTCCGGTTGCCGAACATCGCGAGCACGCCGTCGCGTTTCGACGTACCGATCCGGAAGCCGAGATATCCCAATACGGCGACAACCACCCCGAACAGTGGCATCGCGATCAGGGGGTCGGGGACGAAGAACAGGGGCCACGCGATGCCTGCGCCGAGCAGTACGCCGCAGACGAGCCCGAGCGCCCCTGCAAGCAGCGTGTCGGCTGAGACCTCGCGCAGGGCAACCTCGGTGCGGTCGGCGGTCGTCGCGATCGTGCGGCCGAAGATGCCGCCGACGACATACCCGAGCCCGGACCCGACGATGATCGCCACGGCCAGCCCGTTGAACGGACCGAGCACATCGGAGTGACCGTTATCGGTGAAGAACCGCGACGTCTCGTAACCGAGCCCGGCGAAGAAGATGACCGTGAAGAGCCGAAGAACCTCGATGAGCCCACTGGGCGGGGGCTTGCGCGACGTAGGGCTCACACCCCCGAAGGCTAGGACCTAGGAGGCCAGAACCTCGTCAAGTAAAAGCTCCGCCTTGTCCTCGTTGGTGCCTTCGGCGAGAGCGAGCTCGCTGACGAGGATCTGCCGAGCCTTGGCGAGCATGCGCTTCTCACCGGCGGACAGGCCGCGCTCGCGGTCACGACGCCACAGGTCGCGAACAACCTCGGCGACCTTGTTGACGTCACCGGAGGCGATCTTCTCGACGTTGGCCTTGTAACGCCGCGACCAGTTGGTCGGCTCCTCGGTGTGCGGGGCCTTCAGGATCTCGAAGACGCGCTCGAGGCCATCCTGGCCGACTACGTCGCGAACACCGACATACTCGGCGTTTTCCGCGGGCACCCGGACCGTCAGGTCACCCTGTGCAACCTTGAGGACGAGGTACATCTTTTCTTCGCCCTTGATGACACGGGTTTCGATTGCCTCAATGAGTGCAGCCCCGTGATGGGGGTAGACGACAGTCTCTCCGACTTCGAACGTCATTGCGCCTTGCTCCCCTTCCGACGACATCCAGGTTATCACGCAAATGATCGCGACGTGGTCCGACAGCGGCGGTAAAACCGCAGGTCAGAGCCCTATTTTCGCTAAGACAGGCCTTGACAAACACCTGCGTTCCATGCCTTGCCAGGCGGCTGCATACTGAGGAAGTGCCTGACGACGCGTCGTGGCTTGATGGGGTTGTCGTCCCTGACGATCCCAGCGAGCTGCAGGCTGACATCGAGGCGTACCACCGTGAACGACGTCATCACGCGCGACAGACGCGGCTCGCACGACTAACCGGTTATCGATGGTGGCAGCGATTCGCATTGCCCGCCGCCGTCGTCGTCGGATCACTCACGGTCGCTGCCGCAGTGCTCGGCATCTTGACGCTCGAGCGACCGCAACCACTGGCCGGTCCGCCCCGCGCACCGATAGCAACCGCACCCGCTGCGGAGACGGGACAGCTCGACGGTCTTGTCCCGGATGTCGTCCTCGGTACGTCGACCGGCTCCGTCCATCTGCGGGACATGCGACCGGCGCTTGTCGCGCTGGTGCCCACGCAATGTGACTGCACGGACCTGCTCGGCATCCTCGCGTCGCAGGCCAACGAGTTCGGCCTAGGGCTCGTCGTCGTCGCTCCGACGGCACAAGACGCCGAGATCGCCAGCCTGCCCGGCCGGCTGCATCGCGGCACGGTGGTGCCGGCGTATGACGCGAACGGCGAGTTGGCATCGACGTACGGGGCCATCGGCGTGACGGTGCTCACGCTTCGACCGGACGGCACCGTCGGCTACGTCGACTGGAACGTCGACAAGACCGTCCGGCTCGAGGGCCCGCTCGGCGAGATGGTGAGCCTGTCGGCATCGCTGCGCAGCGGCTGACGCACGATCACCTTGCGCGCGGAGCACGACATCACCTTGCGCGCGAAGCACGCATGGCGCGGCCTACTGCTCGCGACGCATGCCCTGCCGAGCCTGGCGGTCACCGCGTTCTTCAGCGCGACCGCATTGGCCGCCGGCGTCGGCGCTCGGACGGCGCTCCTCGCGGCGGCCGTTCTCGTCGGTCAGTTCTCGATCGGGTGGGCGAACGACTATCTCGACGCACCGCTGGATCTCGCCGCCGGGCGGGGGGACAAACCGATCCCAACGGGTGCGGTTCGTCGTACATCTGTAGGCATCGCCGCGGCCGTCGCGCTCGTCGCCGACGTGCCCCTGTCGCTGTCGCTGGGCTGGCGTCCGGGTGCTGCGCACATGGTGGCGGTCGGGTGGGCATGGCTGTATGACGCCGCCCTCAAGTGGACGGTCGCGTCCCCGCTGCCCTTCGCGGTGTCGTTCGGGCTGGTACCGGTGATCGTGTCGACGATGCTGCCGGGGCATCCACTGCCACAGGCGACGATCCTCGCCGCCGCCGCGGCGTGCGGCGTCGCCGCGCACTTCGCCAACACACTGCCTGACGTCGCAGCGGACGAGCGCACGGGCGTCCGCGGTCTCCCCCAGCGACTCGGCCCCCGGACGTCCACCCTCGTGACGGTCGCCTTCATCGCCACGGCCGCGATTTTGCTGGTGGTGGCGACGAATGCCGCACCGCTCGCGATCGCCGCCGCCGTCGTCGACGTGGTCGCGGCGGCCATCTTGGTGCTGCTGTCCCTTGCGCGCGAAGCACGACGAGCCCGCGAGCGATCGCAGGCGTTCCGGTTGCTCATCGGCGCCGTCGCGATCCTCGTCGTCGCGTTCGTCCTGACCGGTGGCAACCACCTGGCAGGATGAGGTCTATGCGCCGCCTGCCCCTCGTCGCCACCACCGTCGCATTGGCGGTGATCACCGTGGCATGTGGCGGCAGCTCGGCACCGTCGTCCAGCGGGCCGACCGCGTCCGACGTGTCGCTGCACGGCGCGATCCCGTCGGTCCAAGCCCCGAAGCCCGAGTTCACGCTGACCGACACGTCCGGCCAGAGCTATGACTTCCAGGCCCGCACCAAGGGTCAGGTGACGATGCTCTACTTCGGCTATACGCATTGCCCCGACGAGTGCCCGACGTCGATGGCCGATCTCGCGTCTGCATTGCGCCAGGTGCCCGCCGACGTGGCGAAGCAAGTGTCGGTCGTCTTCGTCACCACCGATCCTTGGCGGGACACCAAGCCGGTGTTGCGTCGTTGGTTGGACAAGTTCAGCAACTCGTTCGTCGGGCTCACCGGCACACCCACGCAGATCGCCGACGCTGAAGTGCGCATGGGCATGCCCATCTCGCGGCGGGTGCCCGCGAAGAAGTCACAGGGTGTCGGCCGATACTCTGTGGACCACTTCGCGGCTGTGATGGCCTACGGACGCGACGACCGGCTCGCGACGTTGTATCCGTCGGGCGTCGCGCCGAGTGACATCGCCGCCGACATGTCCGCGCTCGTCAAGGAGTGACCGCCCCGTGAGTCCCCGACGCTCGCTCGGTGCCCTGCTCGTCACGTTGCTGTTCGCAGCCGGATGCGGCGCGGGCAGCGGGGCCGAGACGGACAAGGAGCAGGCAACGCCATACCTCGCCGGGTTCGAGCTCGGTCCGGTGTCCGTGCACGCCGTACGCATCGTGCTGGCCAGCAGCACCAGCGACACGACGACCACCTCAGGCACAGGCCCGCAGGCCTACTTGTCCGCGACGCTCGTCAACAACGGGGGCGCTTCGGACACGTTGGTCGCAGCGACGATCGCTGGCGGCGCAGTCCAGTCCGCCGACGGCGGCAACGTCAACATCGAGTTGCCATCCACGCAGATCGTGCAGCTCGGTGAGCCCGACCTCGGCCTGACGGGCCCGGCAATCGGCGTCGGTGCGCTGTCCACGCCGTTGCGGGTCGGCACGACCGAGACGGTCACGTTCACGTTCCAGAACGCCGGGACGGAGGCGCTGCAGGTGCCGGTCGTCGAGGCGTCTGCGGTCGGTACGACGGCCTCAGCCGCGCCGGTCTCCGCCGCCGGCTAGCGCCCCTGGTTCTTCACGGCCTCGATCGCGTCGGCGGCGGCTGCCGGGTCGAGATAGGTGCCGCCGCGCGTCACCGGACGGAACTTGTCGTCGAGGTCGTAGCGCAGCGGGATTCCAGTGGGAATGTTCAGTCCCGGGATGTCCTCGTCACTGACGTCGTCGAGATGCTTCACGAGCGCCCGTAGCGAGTTGCCGTGCGCGACGACGAGCACGGTCTGACCGGTGCGCAGGTCAGGCACGATGGCGTCATACCAGTAGGGCAGCATCCGCTCGACGACGTCTTTGAGGCACTCGGTGCGCGGCACCACCTCTGGTGCCAGAGCCGCATAGCGCGGGTCGCCGGCCTGTGAGTATTCGTCGTCGTCATCGATCGGCGGTGGCGGGGTGTCGTAAGAGCGCCGCCACACCATGAACTGGTCTTCGCCGTACTTCTCGCGGATCTGCGCCTTGTTCTTGCCCTGCAGTGCGCCGTAGTGCCGTTCGTTGAGCCGCCAGCTGCGACGTACCTGGATCCACTGACGGTCGCAAGTGCCGACACAGTTGCCGGCTGTGGCAATTGCGCGCTTGAGCACCGAGGTGTGCAGAACGTCGGGGAGCAGGTCCTGCTCGGCGAGGAGCTCTCCGGCGCGGACCGCTTCGCCGAGGCCCTTCTCGGTGAGGCCGACGTCGACCCAGCCGGTGAACAGATTCTCCGCATTCCACTGGCTCTCACCATGCCGCAAGAGCACCAACGTGCCGACGTCCATGTCGCGGAGGTTACTTGTCGTGCTCGAAGAGGTGGGCGAAGGCTTGAAGGTTGGCGAGTGACTCACCGCGCTTCACCCGCCAGTCGTGCTCCCGCACGATCGAAGTCTTGAAGCCGAGCTCGAGGGCGCTGTCGAACCACTCGTCGGCATAGGTGAGGACGCTGCCGAGGACGCGATCGAGATCGTCGACGTTCACCGATGTCAGCGGCAACCGCCCGACGAGATAGACGTCGCCAAGGTTGTCGACAGCGAACGACACGGCAAACATCCGCGCGTTGCGTTCGAGCAGCCACTTGTAGAACGCCGCGTGGTTCGCGTCCGGTCGCCGGCAGAAGAACGCCTCGACATGCAACGAGTGATCGCCGATGACAAGCCACGTCATCGTCGCGAGCTTGTGCGTGCCAGGCAGCTTGACGAGAAAGGCGCCGGGGCGGGCTTCGTCGTACTCGAGCTCTCGCTCGTCGAGGACCGAACGGATCACGTCTGCGGGCGTCATCGCGCCGCGACGATACGCCCCAGGCTCGCGTGTTCTTCGAGTGCATCCAGATAGACGTCGAGCATCCGGTCGGCGGTCGCGTCCCAGCCGAAGCCGGCGGCATGCGCAACGCCGCGTCGGCCGAGGCCCTGCCGCAGCGTGGGATTCGCGACGATCTGGCCGATCGCCTTGGCATAGTCAGCCGGCTCGTGTCCGTCGATCAACAGACCGGACCGTCCGTCGCTGACCGCAGTGCGGAGTCCACCGACACCGGCTGCGACGACGGGCGTGCCGCATGCCTGCGACTCGACCGCGACGAGGCCAAAGGACTCGGTGTATGACGGCACGACCGTGACCGTGGCGGCCCGATAGTAGTCGGCCAACTCGGTTTGCGGCACCGGCGGCACGAATCGCGTGAGGTCCGCGATGCCGAGCCCACCCGCGAGCTTCTGCAGATGTTCGGGATGTGCGAGGCCGCTCCCGCTCGGGCCGCCGACAACCGCGACGACAAGCCGGTCGCGCAGTTGCGGATCGGTCTCGACGAGCCGCGCCGCCGCACGCAGCAACACATCGGGAGCCTTCAACGGCTGGATGCGACCGACGAACAGCAGCATCAAGGCATCGCTGCGCATGCCGAGGCGCGCGCGTGCTTGTTCCGCATCACCTGGCGTGAACACGTTGAGGTCGACACCCGGGGCGACCGTGTCGACGCGCGCCGGGTGTGCGTCATACAGGTTTACGAGCTGCTCGGCCTCGGCGACCGTCGACGCAACGAGACGGTCGGCGGCGTCGACGACCTGGGCCTCGCCGACGACGCGTGCATGCGGCTCAGGCGTGTCGCCTTCAGCGAGCGAGGCGTTCTTCACCTTGGCCATCGTGTGCATGGAGTGCACGAGCGGGACGCCCCAGCGTTCCTTGGCGAGCCAGCCGACCTGGCCGGATAGCCAGTAGTGCGAGTGAACGAGGTCGAAGTAGCCGGGTTCGTGCGCCGCCTCGACACGCAGCACACCGGTCGTGAATGCGCACAGCTGCGCCGGCAGATCGTTCTTGTCGAGCCCCTCGTAGGGGCCGGAGGTGATGTGCCGGACGGTGACACCCGGCGCGAGCTCGACCAGCGTGGGCAGATCGCTCGACGTGGCGCGGGTGAAGATCTCGACCTCGATGCCCCGCTGCGCAAGCCGCTTGGCGATCTCGCTGACATAAACGTTCATCCCGCCGGCATCGCCGCCACCGGGCTGATCGAGGGGGGAGGTATGAACGGACAGCGTGGCCACCCGACGAATCGGGCCGTTCGGGGTCGCGGCGACGGGCAGGCTCACCTGTCCGTCACCTCCCAGGGTCGGGACGTCACCGCCAGCGGATCCAGCGGCCGTACCCCGATGTGCAACCCACGACCATCCTGCCTGATTCCCACCCGGGGTGCGCAATCGCATTCCGGCCACGGGCCGCAAGGTCCGCGCCACGTAGGGTCGAGCCCGTGGGCAGCGGGGTTGCAGTGGTCACGGGCGCGAGCAGCGGCATCGGCGCAGCGACGGCGCGCCGCCTCGCTGCGGAGGGCTTCGAGGTCGTTGCGGCGGCGCGTCGGATGGACCGGCTCGAAGACCTTGCCACCGAGATCGGCTGCACACCTATCGCGGTCGATGTCACCGATCAGGCATCGGTCGACGCATTGGCCCTGGCGACTGCTTCATGCCGCGTGCTCGTCAACAATGCGGGCGGCGCCTTCGGTCTCGACCGGATCGCCGTGGCGAACGACGACGACTGGCAGCGGATGTATGACGTCAACGTCCTCGGGACGTTGCGCGTCACGCGGGCGCTGCTGCCGGCGCTGGTCGCCAGCGGCGACGGCGTCATTGTCAACGTCACGTCGACCGCCGGACACGGCGTTTACGAGGGTGGCGGCGGCTATACCGCAGCGAAGTTCGGCGAGCACGCACTGACCGAGACCCTGCGGCTGGAGTTGTGCGGCGAGCCTGTACGCGTCGCGGAGATCGCTCCGGGCATGGTCAAGACCGACGAGTTCTCGTTGGTGCGCTTCGCAGGCGATGAGGGGCGCGCCGAATCGGTCTATGCCGGCGTACCAGGCGTGCTGGTTGCCGACGACATTGCCGACTGCATCGCCTGGACGGTTACCCGGCCCTGGAACGTCAACATCGACCTCATGGTCGTGCGACCGCGAGCACAGGCGGCGCAACACAAGGTGCACCGTGAGTCATGAACACGTGCGTGCCGATCACACGCACGTCGTCAACAACGGAAAGCGCGAGCTCACGATCGACGAGCTCGCGCTCATGCAGCCGGGCATGGACCGCCTGATGGCCGAGGTCGGCACGCGCACGCATCGGCTCTATTACGCCGCGCAGGCGCGCAACTGGCGGCTGGCGGAGTACTTCTACCGTTCGATCGTCAAGCAGCTGCGGCTGTCTGCGACGAGCCGGCCGAAGTACGCCGAGGAAATGACGCGCTATCTCGACGAGGACTGCCTGCCCGTGCGCGATGCGATCAAGAACGGTGACCTCGCCGCGTTCGACGCCGCCTATGAACGACTGATCGACCGTGCGAACGAATTGCACGGAGTGTTCGGCAAGCCCTGGATCCGTTGGGTGACGCCCGCCACAGCACCGGAAGAGTTCGACTTCACCGCCGGAGTGGAAGAGCCCCAGCCATGACCCAGTCGTCCTACAGCGAGTTCGTCGCGACCGTCCGCAAGGAGGGCGAGGCGATCCTGGCCGCCGCTCGGTTCGGGCTCGACGAGCCGGTTCCTACGTGCGACGAATGGACCGTGCGCGACCTGCTCCTCCATGTCGGCCGCGTTTACGGGCGCGCCGGAACCATCGTGGGTGAGCGGGTGACGTCGCCGCAGGACTTCCCCTCCCAGCCCAGGGACGACATCGATGCGATCGACTACGTCACCGATGCGCTCGACGACTTGGTCGCGGCATTGACATCGGCCGACGCTGACACGCCGGTGTTGAACTGGTCAAGAGAGCCGCAAACGGCGACCTTCTGGGCGCGGCGCATGGCCCACGAATCCGCAGTGCATCGGTATGACGCACAGACGGCGCACGGTGTCGCCCAACCGCTCGACGCCGACCTTGCACGGGATGGTCTCGACGAGATGATCGACGTGCTGCTGCCCCGCATCGTGGCTCGCGATCAGGTGACCTTGCCGAGTGCGACATACGTGTTCGCCACAGTCGACGACGGCTCATGGCCGGTTCGTCTTGGACCCGACGGCGTCGAGCGGCTCGACCTCGCGAAGGAGCCCGACGTCACGGTGCGGGGGACGCCGAGCGCACTGATGCTCGCGGCTTATGGCCGGGTGCCGTGGACGTCGCTGGAAGTCGATGGTGACGTTGCCCTGCTCGAGCAGTGGTCGTCACTGCTGAAGTTCTGACAATGCTCGATCGAACTCCGCGTAGACGTCGTCGCTGAACAACACGAAGCGCGCTTCGGTGACGCGCGTGTCGGTCGCGCGGACGGTGCCGATCGCGATGTCGGCGGCGGACGCCAGCGGCCAGCCGAAGATCCCTGCCGAAACGGCGGGAAAGGCGATCGTCCGCACGTCGTGCTCGTCAGCAACCCGCAATGCCTCCCGGTAGGCCGAGGCGAGCAGGTGACTCCGATCCTCGTGGTGGTCGTAGACAGGTCCGACGACATGGATGACGAGACGCGCGAGCATGTCACCCGCCTCGCATGCGGCGGCCTGGCCCGTCGGCAGCGAACCGATGCGATCGCGCAACGCGCGGCGCGCGGCTAGCTGCGCAGGCCCGCCGGCACGCAGGATGGCACCGTCCACGCCGCCACCACCCATGAGGCCGCTGTTGGCAGCGTTGACGATCGCCTCCACGTCCTGCGCGGTGATGTCGCCCCGAACGAGCGTGATGTTCACGCGCGGTTAAAACCCTCCGGATCCGGGCCGAGGCGGCCGGGGCCGTCGAGCGACGAGAGCGTGGCCACCTCATCGGGCGTAAGTGCGAAGTTGAAGATGTCGATGTTCTCCTGGATGCGTTCGGCCCGAACCGATTTCGGGATCGCGACGACGCCGATCTGTATGTGCCAGCGCAGCACCGTCTGTGCGGGTGTCTTGCCGTGCGCGTCGGCAATGGCACGAACCTCCGGCCGGTCGAGCAACCCTTGACCGCGACCGAGCGGCCCCCACGCCTCGGTGACGATGCCGTGCTGGGTGTTGAAGGCGCGCAACCGCTCCTGCGCAAATCCGGGATGCAACTCGATCTGGTTGATCGCGGGCACCACCGCGCCCTCGGCCAGGATGCGATCAAGCTGCGGCTGGTGGAAGTTGCTGACGCCGATCGCTCGCGCGCGACCATCGGCATAGATGCGCTCGAACGCGCGCCACGTCTCGGCATACAGATCTCTGGCCGGGGTCGGCCAGTGGATCAGGTAGAGGTCGACCGCGTCCAGCCCGAGCAGCTTCACGCTGTGGTCGAAGGCCTGCAGCGTTCGGTCGTATCCCTGGTCGGAGTTCCACACCTTCGTCGTGACGAAGATCTCGTCGCGCGGGACGCCGCTTTCGGCAATTGCGCGCCCGACGCCCTCTTCGTTGCCGTAGAGCGTGGCGGTGTCGATCAGGCGGTAGCCGGCCTCGAGCGCAGCCCGCACCGGGGCGACGACTTCATCAGGCGGAACAAGAAAGACGCCGAAGCCGAGCTGCGGCATCTCAACGCCGTTGTTGAGGGTGACAGAGGGAACCGTTGGCATATCTCCGTCTTACCCCAGGTCAGCGCGACGACAGCAGCGGGACGAGAAGTTCGTCGTCGGTCAGCGACCCGTGATGGCCAGGCATCGCGGCGAGCCGGGGCATCTTGCGGCGCTCAACCACTCCCCCATGATCGGTCGCCAACGCGATGACATCGCCGATGCGAGCCAAAGCCGCAGGCGTGACGACGGGGCCGAACAAGCCGGCCGCCACCGCGTCGTCGCGCAGGATCACCTCCCAGCCGTCGCCGAGGACTTCACACCATGCGTCGCGCACCGCGTTCGTCGCTCCGGCGCGCACATGCACATGACGCATCCGCGGCTCGCCTGCGAGGGCGACCACACCGTCCTGCAGGGCGGGCGTGCTGTCAAAGTCGACTCTGGCCTCGTCATGAACGGCGACCATGCCGTGGTCGGCAGTCACGTAGACGTCGACACCAGGCTCCATGTCCTCCACCAGACGTTGCGCGATGCGGTCGACGATCGCGAGCTGCGCCTGCCACGCCGCCGTATCCGGCCCGCGCATGTGTCCAACGAGGTCGAGGGCGCTCACGTAGACGTAGACGAGTGAGCGGTTGCCCTGCGACGCAGCCTCGACGGCGCGCGCGACCGCGTCGCCCTCGGCGTAGGTGCCACCCCAGCGACCGCCGCGCAACACCGCGCGCGTCAAGCCGCTGCCGGCGAAGTTGTCGAAGGTGCACACGGTGGTCGCGATGCCCGCGGCATCGGCGCGCTCCCAGATGGTCGGCTTCGGCTGCAGCTCTTCCGGTACGACGACATCGCGCAGGTCGACGTTGTCACCGACCGATCGCCAGGCAAGCCAGTTGACGACGGAGCCGACGCTCGCGATGTAGGTCGTGTAGCCCGTCAGGCCGTGTTCGCCGGCCGGAAGCCCGGTGCCGAGGGAGGCGAGACTGGTGACAGTCGTCGACGGAAACCCGGCAGTCAGCGGCCGTCCGGCAAGTGAGGACAGGAATGGTGCAGCGTCGATGTGTTTGCGCAGGCCCGTCCAACCAAGGCCGTCGACCACGAACAGGCACGCACGTGCAGTGTCAGACAGGTCCAGCGCGTTGCGCTCGCCGGCCACGCCCAGTGACGCGAGCAGCGCGGGACCGACGTCGGCAAGCGCACCCGTGCCGTAGTCCGGTATTCGCAGCATCAGGCCTGAAGTCTTATACGCAGACGTCGAAAACCCTTGCCTTTGTTCTCGACTTTCACGATCTCGAGCCGACCGATCTGCTTCGTCGAGGCGACGTGCGTGCCACCGTCAGCTTCGACATCGAGTCCGACGATGTCGACGATGCGGACTTGCGTGATCTCCGGCGGCACAAGGTCGCGGGCCGCACGGGCGACCTGCTCGATCGCGAAGGCGTCGTCACGCGGCATCGACCGCACCACGATCTGCCGGTCGGCGGCGATCTCGGCATTGCACGTCGCCTCGACCTGCTCGCGGAAGCCCTCCGGCACGGTGGGTAGATCGAAGTCCATCCGTCCCTCGAGCGGTTCCATACCGGCGCTGGTGACGAGCAGGTCGAAGTCGCGATAGACCACGCCGTTCAACAAGTGCAGCGACGAGTGCGTCCGCATCAGTGCGCTACGGCGGTCGTCGTCGAGGGCTCCGCGAACCGACGTACCGGGCGGCGGCATCGGTTCATCCTCAGCCGGAAGCAGATAGATGTCATCCGCGGTCTTGCGTGCGCCGGCAATCCGTGTCTGCACCCCGCCCCAGAGGAGCACGCCGCTGTCCGGCGGCTGGCCGCCACCGCCCGGATAGAACGCCGACCGGTCGAGGACGATGCCGTCAGGGCCAGCGGCCAGAACAGTCGCGTCCCACTCGCGCAATGTCGGGTCGTCGAGCTCAAGTCGAAGCGTGCCCACGGCGTTGACCCTATGGCGTAGGTTGACGAGCATGCCTTTCGTGGTGTTGCGCGGCGGATCAAGGGATGGCGAGAGCACGACGGTCGATGAGCACGTGACCCGGCTCTACGCCGCGTCAGCCGCGCCGGGGCTCGTGGATATCTACGAGGCGACCGAAGAAACGCAGCACGTGCCCGGCAACGACGAAGCCGCGATCGTCTACCAGTTCGCCGACCAGGAGCCGGTGGACGACATGACGCAGCTGCACATGCCGCCCACCCCTAGGGCCTGACAATGGCGGGACGCACGTCGAGCAGATAGACGAGCGCGGCGACCAGGCCGACGATCGACAAGAAGCCGACGAAGGTCGCGACAAGCGCGACCACGAGGATGACCAGCCAGAACTGCTTCGTCTGCTTGCCGGCTGAGACGTATGCCGCTTCCGGCCGGCTGGCCGCGTCAACGAGTGCGTAGAGCTTCACGAGCACGATGACGAGGAAGATGACGAGAAACGCGCCGTGCAGCGGCAGCAGCAGCAAGCTCATGACTCACGGTACGACGCCGCCTGCGGTTCCGGCTGGCTAGCGTGGCGGCGTGCTGCCGATCGATGTGGAGTCGCTCCGGCTGTTCCTGCACGTGCTCGCGGCGACGATCTGGGTTGGCGGCCAACTGACGCTCGGCGCGCTCGTACCGGTGTTGCGCCGAGCCGGCGCCGATGTGCCGCGACTGGCTGCTCGCCAGTTCGGCCGGGTGGCCTGGACCGCTTTTGCCGTTCTTGTCGCAACCGGCGTGTGGAACCTGGCGACGTACGACGGCAAAGACCGGCATGGCTACACGGTGACGATCAGCCTCAAGCTGACGTTCGTCGCCCTGTCGGGGATCGCGGCCTTCGTACACAGCAACACGAAGTCGCGGGCGCTGCTCGGCATCAGCGGCGGCCTGGGAGCGCTGTTCGCGTTAGGCGCGCTGTTCCTCGGGATCGTGCTTGCGCAGTGACGGTTGGCCGTCACGAGGCGCCGCCACAGCGAACCAGCGTCCGTCGACGGACAAGGCGCGCACGGGTCGGCCGAAACATCGCTCGAGGGCGACTTCGTCATGCAACAGGTGTGCTGGACCGGTGGCCACGAATCGGCCGTGACTCAACAAGGCGACGTGCGTTGTCGTGGCCGGCAGTTCCTCGAGGTGATGCGCCACCATCACGCTCGCGAGGTTCCCGGCCCGGTCGGGTAGCGATTCCAGTGCGGTCAACAGATCGGCGCGTCCCGGCAGGTCAAGCCCGGCGGCCGGCTCGTCGAGGAGCAGCAGCTCCGGCGCCGGCATGAGCGCGCGGGCAAGCCGGGCCCGGGCGCGCTCGCCCTGGGAGCACACGCCGATCGGCCGCGCGGCGATGGTCACGAGGTTGTACGCCGCCAGCAGCGTCTCGACGTGCTCGCGGTCTTCGACGGTGTAGCGCTGCGGCAACGGCTGAACTGTCTGCGTCGCCCCGGTGAGCACGTAGTCGGCAACCGTCAAATCACCCGGTATGCGCAGTCGCACGTCAACCGTCCCGATGCGCTTGCGCAGCTCACGCACGTCCACGTGCCCAAGGCGTTCACCCAGCACATCGACCGACCCGCGACTGGGGTGGCGCTGCGCGCCGGCGAGTGCAAGCAGCGTTGACTTTCCCGCGCCGTTAGGGCCGAGCAGCGCCCAGTGCTGGCCTGCGTGCACGTCGAGGTCCAGCTCGCGCAAGACATGCGGCCCATCGGCGAACCACACGTCGACCCCACGCATGACGAGCACGCTCACGCGGGGGGACACTAGCCGTATGGCGCCTCCCGATGACCAAGAACGCGCTCGGCTAGCCGAACAGCGCGAGGAACTGAAGAAACGCTACGTCAAGCCGTTGGGCGAACGGCCGGTGTCGAATGCCCGCGGGATTCACCACGCGGCACTGATCTGCAGCGACGTTGAGCAAACGATCCAGTTCTACGACGGCCTGCTCGGCTTTCCGCTCATCGAGCTGACCGAGAACCGCGACTATCCAGGTTCGTCGCACTTCTTCTTCGACCTCGGCAACTCGACGTTGCTTGGGTTCTTCGACTTCCCCGGGCTGGGCCTACAGCCTGCGGAGGAGCGCATCGGCACCGTTCAACACATCGCGATCGGCGTGCCGCCGGACAAGCATGCGGAACTGCAGAAGAAGCTCGACGACGCGGGCATTCCGTATGACGGTCCACAGCGAGGTATCCCCGAATCGCTGTACTTGCGCGACCCCGATGGCATCGGCATCGAACTGCTGTCCGACGAGCTCATGTACTTCGGCGGAAAGTTCCTCGACCGCTGATCTCGCGTAGCACTATCTGACTACTCAAGTCCCGGTCAGCGACTGCATTTTCGTGCAGCGCATTCATGTGCATTAACGGACAATCTAGAGCGATTCAGTCGCGTTAAGTCATCCAGATGGACCATTCAAGTGGCTCTTGAGTGACCCGAACTTACTAACGCCTCCTAGGCCAATCGGGCCAGTGGCGGGACGAAAGGAACGGGTCATGGTTCATCTCTACGTCAGCCTCGTTAGCGTCATCACTCGGCTCAGCGAGCGAGTGCGCGCAGACGACGAAGGCGCGACCGCCGTCGAGTACGGCCTCATGGTTGCCCTCATCGCAGCCGTCATCGTCGGCACCGTGTTCACCCTCGGCCACAAGGTCGACGACGCGTTCCAGACCATCGTCGGCCAGCTCTGACGCCGTAACTCCGGGGTGGTACGCGGCTGGCGATGAGCGACGTCAGCCGCGTACCCGAACAAGGAGATCCACCATGCGCGTGCGTCGTCACGTCCGGCGGGACGAAGGAGCGATCGCCCTCATCTATGCGATCGTCCTGTCGTTCGTGCTCATGCCGCTACTCGCGGTCGGTACGACCACTCTCGTCCGCAGCACGACTGTGGGCGAACTACAACGAGCCGCCGATGCGGGCGCCCTCGCCGGTGCAGCAACGATTCCGTTCGGGGACGTGAATTTCGCACGCAACTTCATCGACGCCACCACCCCCGGGCCCACTGACCGGCCGCTGCGTGCCCTAGGGCTCGCGTATGACGGCGAAGACCCCCTCGACGTCGCCTGCCAAGACATCGCACTCCCCCAGGCAGCCGACACCGAGAACGTCGGACACGACTACGCCGACCCGCCGACGTGCGCAGCCCGCTACCTGAGCGACCTCGACACGTTGCGCGAACTTCAAAGCTGCGCCGATGCCCTCGCCCCGTCGTGGCGGTCTCTTCCAGACGTCCCCGACCTTTCGCCACTGCTGCCGGCGCTGCTGTATCCCGGCGTCCAGGTGACGATGAGGTGGCACGTCGTCGGGCCGCTCGACCGGATCATCGACGGACGCGGCTCCGACGAGACGGTGACATCGATAGCGCACCGCCGGTTCAAGAACATGGTTGTGGTGCCGGAGGCTCCCATCCCCGGCTGGGTGCCGTTCGCGCCCAACACCATCAACCTCAACCCGTTCGTCGGCGATGTGCGGAACGTCGTACTGAACGCATTGGACGGATCCGAACAGCTGTTGTCGCGTAACTCGCTTACGGCTCCATGTGCGTCCGCACTGGCTGCGGCCCACGACGACATCCTCGACGCAGTCGACCCGCCCAGTGGTGGCCCCGACGCACGCGACGTCATTGCTGCGTCAATCAGCGATGGTTCGCCGCTCATCATCGCGCGCGTCGAGCACACGTCCGACGCTCTCGGCATTCCCTTCCTGGACTTCGTCCCCGTGTGCGCGGAGCAAGTCGGCACCACCTTTGTCGGTCACCTCACCGACTTCGGCTCCTGCTCCATCGATGCTCCTGGCGGCTTCCGTGCCGCACTGAGGAGGACGTGAGATGAACCGTCGCCATGACACTGGAGCGGTTGCGGTCGAGCTGGCGCTTGTCCTACCGATCGCGATCACCGTCATCTTTTCCACGATCTACGGTGGGCTCTACTTCTACTACTCGGCTGCGGCATCGCACATTGCCCGCGCGGTCGCTCGAGACGCGTCGATTCCGGATCACGGCCAGTACCCGTCGGCTGCCGACGAAACGACGTTCGCGAGCGCCGCGGCAGGCAGGATGCTGCCGGCACCGACATCCGTTTCGCTCAACGCCGACCCAGAGGTAGGCGCCGGCAACGAACTGACGGTCACCGTCACCTACGACTTGCCCGCACTGACCGACGTCGCCAGCTTGCTGCCCTTCCTTCCCGGCAGTAGCGGCACGATGACTCGCACCGTCACCGTGAGGTACGAGTGAGCGGCCGGCGCCGGGACGATCGCGGCGCTGCCGCGGTCGAGCTCGGAGTGTTGCTGTCACTGATGCTCGTCGTCGGCTCGTTCATCTACCCGATCGGGGTGCTGTTCTACGACAAGATGCGGCTCGGCCGTGCCGCGGGCGATGCCATCCGGTTCGCGACGGCAACTCCCAACACACCGGCATACGGCTCCAGCGGGCGACGGCCAAGCACCAGCGACATCCAGGCGGAAGCCGTCCGCGCTTACCAGGCGGCCGGAGGTAGCGGGCTGACCGCCGGCCAGATCTCGGTCACCGGCAACCGCGTGCCCGGTCAGACCGTGTCCATTCAACTCAGCAAAGACATCGACCTCGGACCACTGGGGTCTGCCTTGAGTGTCCTGCACATCCATCCCGCGAGCTACACCGTCTCGGTGCGAGCGAGCGGACGTGAGGAGTAGACATGCGCAAGCTCAACATCAGCATCGTCGTCGGTGTCATCGTCGCTGTCCTCGGCGCCGGCATCGTCGTGGCCTACGGCCAAAGCGTCCATAGCAAGGTCGATGCCGGCAAGAACGCGGTCACGGTGCTCGTCGCTAACCGCGAGCTCTCGGCCGGGACGCCGGCGGCCGACATCGCCGCCGCCGTGCACGAGCAGAAGGTGCCGGCCGCGCTCGCCGTGAGCGGCGCGATGAACAGTGTCGGCGCTCTGAAAGCCAGCGACGTCAAGAACGCGGTGCTGACCGGCACCGTGCCCCGCGGCGGCCAGTTGTCGAGCTCGAGCTTCGCGGATGCGGCGACGGCCGGACACGTCCAGCCGGCACCGGGACATGTGGCCATCTCGGTAGTCACCGAGCTCTCTCCGGGTGTTGCGCGCTACCTGTCGGTCGGCTCCAAGGTCGACGTGTTCGCGACATACCGCGACGTGCGCAACCAGAACGGCAAGCTCACCTTTGCCTCGAGCCGCACCAAGCTCTTCGCGAGCGGCGTCCGTGTTCTCGCCGTCAGCGTGGCGGCCGGCCCGTCGAGCCAGACGCGGACATCCGACGACGTCACGATGACGGACAAGGTCGTCGCTCTGCTCGACATGACGCCGACCGACGCCGAGAAGCTGGTCAACGCGACGACGCTTGGTCAGATCTACCTCGCCGAGACGTCCAGCGGCGACGACGTCACGCCCACCGGCGCCCTTCCCACCGACGTTGTTGCGAGCAACCGCTGATGCTGACAACCGTTCGTTCCGTCGCCATCGTCGACCGCACCGGCGCGATCCAGGAGTCGTGGCGAGTTGACGACGTCGATCTCTTCGAGCTCGCCGCGACGGAACTCGACTGCCAGCCACCGGACGTCGACGTACTCCTCGTCGGCGCTCGGGAGCTGACCGCAGCGGGACGTCGACGAGTGGCCCGATGGCGGCAGTGGCAGCCCGCCGGTGTAACCATCGCCCATGTCGATGGACTGGAGGTCGACCGCACGCTGTTGCGCAGCTCCGGAGTTGACCACGTCATTCGTGGACGCCTTACTACGGCCAAGCTCAGCAGGGCAATGCGTGACGCGGACGCCGATCTCGCCGACCTCGTCGCCGCTACCCAGCGACTGCACGGCACGTTTTCGTCATACGCAGAAGAGCCCGCGGATGTCGAGAGCGCGGACGAATGCGAGGACGAGGAGGTCGCCGACGACTCGAGCGACAGCTCTGAGTTGATCGGCGCGGACCTCGCACGTTTGATCACGGTCGCCTCCGCCACGGGAGGTTGCGGCAAGACGTTCTACGCGACCAACCTCGCGTCACTGTTCGCGAGCGCCGGCGCACGGGTGTTGCTGGTTGACCTCGATCTGCAGTTCGGCGAGGTCGCTGCAGCGCTGCAGGTGCAGCACGCCTACAGCCTGTATGACGGCCTCTACGGCACGAGCGGAGAGCGGCTGCCGGCGAGCGCGATGCGTGAGCATCTCGACGAACTCGTGCACCACCACCCGCTCGGGTTCGATGTACTCACGGCGCCGCGTGATCCGGTTCTTGCCGACTTCGTCGGCGCCCGCGACGCGACGACGTTGCTCGACGCGGTGCTGCCGCGCTACGACCTGGTCATCGCCGACACACCGCCGTCGCTCAACGACGTCGTCATCGCCGCGCTCGACCGGTCGGATGCGGTCCTCGTGCTTGCGACGCTCGACGTTCCGTCGCTGCGCAACCTCACGTCGTTCCTCGACGTGCTGCGTCGGCTCTCACTCGACGACGAACGGGTTCGTCTTGTCCTCAACAAAGCCGACCGTGACGTCGGCGTGACAGTGGAGCAGGCGAACGACGCCTTCGGCGGCCGGTTCGCCACTGTGCTCCCGACCGACCGCGCGGTCAGCCGTTCCGTCAACCTCGGCACCACCGTGGTTGTGCACGAGCCGCGTTCGAAGGTCAGCCGGGCGTTGCTGCCGGCCGTCCGCTCCCTCATCGCCGAACTCGGCTACACCACACCCGACAGCCCATCCGACTCGAGCCACTCGACCGCGCGGTCAGCGTCGTTTCTCGGCGCGTTCCGGCGGTTGCTCTCTGGAGGATCCGCATGAAGCTCACTTCGCGACTAGGCGACGACCGGCACCCCGCTCGTACGGGATCCGGGCTCGCGAGCGCCGTACAGTCCCGACGCACTCCCGCGCGGCCCGCCCCGGCCGGTCGCCGTGTCACGCCTCGCGCCGCGGTCATTCCGGCTCAGGGCGAAGAGCCCACGCCGGCGGTGGAGACCTCACTCCTCGACGACCTCCGTGCTCGTGTGCGGACAGCCGTCGTCGCCGAGGTGGGGCCGCGGCTCACTGGTTCCGCTATCGAGGACGACGAGTTGCGCAGGCTGCTTGCCAAGCATCTCGACAAGCAACTGCGGACGTCGGCGGCCACGGTTGGACCGGCCGAGCGCGACCTGTTCATCGAAGCGACGGTGGCCGACATGCTCGGCTGGGGAGTGCTGACTCCCTTGATGTCCGACCCGAGCATCACCGAGGTGATGTGCAACGGGCCGGATCAGGTCTACGTCGAGCGCGCCGGTCGCATCGAGCAGACGGACCTGCGGTTCCCGTCCGACCGTGCGCTGCGGCAGGTCATCGACCGGATGCTCGCGGTGGCCGGACGACGGGTAGACGAGGCCAGCCCGATGGCCGATGGACGTCTCGCCGACGGCAGTCGCATCAACGCCATCATTGCGCCGCTGTCGACAGTCGGGTCGGTGCTCACCGTGCGGCGGTTCCCCGAGACGTCGTTGACGATCGCCGACCTGATCGCCCGCGAGACAGTCAGCGCTGACGTCGCCGTGTTCCTCGAGTCCGCCGTCCGCGGGAAGCTCAACGTCCTCGTCTCCGGCGGCACATCGACGGGCAAGACAACACTGCTCAATGTGCTGTCGAGTTTCATCCCGGCACACGAGCGCATCATCACAATCGAGGATGCCGCCGAGCTGCGGCTGGCCCAGCCACACGTCGTGTCGCTGGAAGCACGGCCGGCCAACATCGAGGGCGCGGGACGCGTGACGATTCGCGACCTCGTTCGCAACTCACTGCGTATGCGACCGGATCGCATCGTGGTCGGCGAAGTCCGGGGTGGCGAAGCGATCGACATGCTGCAAGCGATGAACACGGGCCACGAAGGCTCGCTCACGACCGTGCACGCGAACAGTCCCCGCGACTCGCTGCTTCGTCTCGAAACGATGGTGCTGATGAGCGGCCTGGATCTGCCGTTGCGCGCAGTCCGCGAGCAGGTCGCGAGCGCGCTCGACCTTGTCGTCCAACTCGAGCGGCGAGCCGATGGGGCGCGCGTCGTTACCTCGGTGAGCGAAGTGCAGGGGCGCGAGGGCGACACGATCACGCTCCAGGAGATCTTTACCCGACCTGCGTCGGGACACATCCGGGCGACCGGCCTGCGCCCGCGTTGCGCCGAGCGGCTTGCGGCGTATGGCGCCGCTATCCCGACGTCAACGTTCCGCAACACCGCGCCCACACCGACACGGCGGGGTCGGCGATGATCCCGATCCTGGCTGGTCTTCTCCTTGCTACCGGCATCCTCATCACCGTCGTCGGGAACGAGCGGGCGAAGCGGCGGCGAGTGCGCGACTTGCGCACTGTGCTCGACCTGCAGTCACTCCAGCCATCCACGCCCGGCGACGCGGAGTCGACAAGCTCACTCCTCGCCCGCAGTGGCATGCTCGCGGAGCGTGCGCTCGGTGAAGCGTCACTGCTGGCCCGTTTCTCCGCCGTCTTGGAACGCAGCGACTGGACGCTCTCCGCCGGCGAGTTCGCCGTGGTGAGCGGGGTGACGGGCGCCTTGGCCGCGGTGATCGGCCTGTTGAGCCTCAACCTCATACTCGGCCTGCTGATGGGTGCGGCGGGACTGGTGGCGCCATACCTGCTTGTGCTTCGTTCAGTGACGAAGCGCCGTACCGCTTTCGAAGCGCAGTTGCCGGATGTCCTCGACGTGCTCGCCGCGAGCCTCGAGTCGGGAGCGAGCGTGGCACATGCGTTGCAGCTCGTCGTTGATGAAGCAGATGAGCCAACAGCCACGGAGTTCGGTCGGGTCCTGACGGCGAGCCGCATGGGCATTTCATTGGCCGAAGCGCTGGAAGATGCCGCACAACGCATCGGTTCCAAGGACCTCGACTGGACCGTGCAAGCAGTGAGTGTGCAGCAGCGCACCGGCGGAAAGCTGGCGGAGATCCTGCGCATCGTCGCTCGGACCATGCGCGAGCGCGCCGAGGTCAACCGTGAAGTTGCGGCGCTGTCGGCCGAGGGGCGCCTGTCCGGGATCATCCTCGGCGGTCTGCCGTTCGCGCTTGGTGGGTTCATGCTGGTGACGAACCCGCACTACTTGCGCCCGCTGGTCGACGATCCGATCGGGATCACCATGCTGTCGATCGCCAGCGGGTTGATGCTCATTGGCTTCGCATGGATGCGACGCCTCGTGCGCGTGGAGGTGTGACGTGATCCTGCTCGCTTGCTTGCTTGTGTCGGTCGGTCTCGGCGTCGCTAGCGCCGGGCTCTATACGAGCCGCCGCGTGGTCGCGGAGAGTGCCGCTATCGCGGTCGAGTTCGACGCGCTTGGTCCTGCGCAGCCCGGGTTCGTTCATCGGGCGCTGGAACCACTGATGAATCAGGCGACGGCGCTCATGCGTGCGCTGTCACCAGCCGGACGCCTCGACCTGATCGGTCGACGGATTGTCTACGCCGGTCTCGAAGGACGCCTCACCGTTGAGCAAGTGCTCGTCCGCAAGGCGCTCGCTGCGGTGGGGGGCGGCTTCCTTGCGCTGGTCGCGCATCCGAAGGCCGTGCCCGCGCTTGTCGCCGTACCGGCGGTGGCAGCACTTGCGTCGTTCGTGCCGGACGTCTTGCTCGACAGCCGGGCGCGAAGCCGGCAGAGCCAGGTCGCGCGATCGCTGCCGGACGCGCTCGACCTGCTTGCAGTGACCGTCGAGGCCGGCTTGGGCCTCGAGCAAGCGCTGGCCGTCGTGACCGAGCGGCTCACCGGTCCGCTGGGCGACGAGCTGCGGCGGATGCTCGCCGAGATCGAGCTCGGCGTCGACCGGCGACATGCATTGGAGCTCTTGCGGAAGCGGACCGACGTGCGCGAGTTGTCAGCGTTCGTCGTCGCACTTCTGCAAGCTGATGAGCTGGGCATGGCCGTCGGGGACGTGCTCAAGGTGCAGGCCCACCAGGTGCGACTGGTGCGCCGTCAGCGGGCGCGCGAAACAGCGGCGAAGGTTCCCGTGAAGATCCTGTTTCCGGTGGTCTTCGGTGTGTTCCCCGCGATGTTCGTCATCACGGTCGGGCCCGGCGCCGTCAGCATCGTCCGCACCCTGTTCGCCCACTAGCCAGAAAAGACAATTGCGCGTGACGGGCGCTAGAAGGCCCGTCACGCGCAATTGGTTACGTCCGCACTAGGCGTTCGGGGCGTTGTCCTCGAGCGTCGTCTGGGCGGCGGGCGTCGACTGCGCCGGGGTCGCGGGCGTAGCCGGAGTCGGGGTGGTCGGGGTGGCAGCCGTCGTCGCGGTGCCGTTGCTGGACGTGGTCGCGGCCTTGGCCTTCGGTGCGGCCGGCTTCTTAGCGGCGGCCGGCTTCTTAGCGGCAGCCGGCTTCGTGGCGGTCTTCTCGCCACGGAGCTCAGCGACGACCTTTTCGCCACGAGCGGCGAGCTCGCCGTAGAGCTTCTCGGCCTTGCCCGGCAGTTCGGTCGCCTGCTTGCGGAGAAGCTCCGGAAGCTCCTGGACCTGCGTCGGGAACGACTGCGCGAACTCCTGCACCTGGGTCGGCAGGGCGGCGACGACAGCGGGGACCTCGGTCGACACGCGTGTCGGCAGCGCCTGAACGCGGGCGGGGAAAGACGTCACGCGCTCGCGGATGCGCTCGATGGCGACGTCGCCGGCACCGACGGATGCGTAGAACGGCTTGGTGTCAAGGCCGGGAAGTGCCGGCAGGTTCGGCAGAGTCTTGATGGTGGGCAGGTTGGGCATTGCGTTCCTTCCTAGGAGGACTTGCGGCGGGACGCCGACTTGCCTGTGGTCTTGTTGAGCACGACCTGGTCCGCCTCGGCAGTGGGGGCGGCGTCGGCCGGCAATGCTGTGTCTTCTTGCGTCTGGGGCACGACTTCTTCTGCTGGGGTCTCCGTTGCCGTCGACGAGTTCGATTCCTCGTTCTCACGCCGGAAGCTGTCGTAGATCTCGAGCAGCACTTGCTTCTGCCGCTCGGTGATGCCGGGGTCGCCGAGCACGGCGGTGGGCACGTCACTGTCGCCGTACCGCTCGTCGAGAATCCCGGCCTGCACATACAGCGCCTCGGCGGAGATGCGCAGCGCCTTCGCGATCTGCTGCAGGATCTCAGCGGACGGCTTGCGCAAACCGCGCTCGATCTGGCTCAGGTAGGGGTTGGAGACACCGGCCAGTTTTGCCAGCTGACGCAACGAAATCTGGGCGGAGTTGCGCTGTTCGCGGATGTAGTCCCCGAGGTTGCGCACGTCCAGCCGAGCCACACTTCGTAACGTAGCGACGTCCGCTAACTATTGCAAGCGCTCAGCAAGCACCGCGACAGTGATGTCGGTCACGTCTGGGGTGAACCAATACGGGCCCGGGTCCGAGAACAACGAAGACCCAGCGTGTCAGTAACGAAATGAGTGCTGTTGACCATTCCAAGCGTGGGTGAAGACACCGCGGAGATGCGTGCCCGCATCTACCGGTACGTCCTCGCTCGGCTCCTCGACCCGCACTTGGCCGACGACGTGACGCAGGAGGTGATGGTCACCATGCTGACCGCACTGCCTCGCTACGTCGATCAAGGCAAACCGTTCGCCGCGTGGGTGTTCGGCATCGCCGCCAACAAGGTCAGCGAGTCGCGACGCAGCGCGGCCCGGCGCCACGAGGCCCCCGTCGCGGCACTGCCGGACGGTGGCGCGGATCCGCGGCTGGAGCCCGAGACCGCGGTGCTGCGACTGGAAACCAACAGCTATGTCGCCGCGCTGCTCGCGGAACTGCCCGAGCAGCAGGCGGAGGTGCTGCGCTTGCGCGTGGCGGCCGGGCTCAGCGCGGACGAGACCGCGGCAGTGCTCGGTATGACGCCCGGTGCTGTCCGCGTTGCCCAACACCGGGCGCTCACCCGGCTGCGCGCCCGGCTCAACGAGCAGGTGCGGCAATGACCGAGGACACCATGCCGCTGGATCCGGACGACCTTCGACAGATCGTCGCGGCTGACACGTTGCTCGATGCGATCGCCACCGGTGACGGGATGGTGGCAGCGCCCGGTTCAGCGGACGCGACCGCTGACCTGCTCGCGACTTGGCGCACGGAGCTCGACGAGCGCGCCGCGATGCTGCCGGCCTTCGTTGCTCCTGACTCGGTGTCGTCGCGTGGGCACCGTCGTACCCGTCGCCGAGTTGCCGCGGCGGGCGCACTCGCGCTGGCGTTGGCTGCGACGACTGGCGTCGCCGCTGCGCAAAGCGGCACCAGCGGACCGCTCGCCCCGCTGCACCGGCTGTTCTTCGGCGCTCCCGCGCACGCTCCCGACCGAACGGTCGTCCGCGTGGACGCGTTGCTGGACCGCGCCGACGCACAGCTCACCGCCGCTCGTCGGTCGGGCGGGGTCACCACGGACGGCCGTGCCCGCGTCACGGCATTGCTCGACCGGGCTGCTGCACTCATCGCCACCGACAGTGACGCGCCGCCCGCGTTGAGCAACCGACTGTCGAGCCTGCGTGCGGCTCTCGCCGGCTTGCCGCTGTTGCCGACCGCGCCGACGTCGCGCTCAGGCGGCGAACCCGGTGACGACCGCGGTACGAATCAGCCGGCTGGGGAAGATCACGGTCGTGACGGCGGCTCCCACGACACGAGTGGCTCCCACGACACGAGTGGCTCCGACGACACCGCAGGACCCAACGACCACAGCAGAGAAAGCGGCGCCGACGGCGTCAGCGGCGGCAGCGGCACGGACGGCGGCAGCGGCTCGGGCGACAGCGGCGGTTCGCTCAGCGGCGGCGGTTCGGGCTCAGACGGCAGCAACGGCTCGACCGACATCAGCGGTTCTGACGGGCCCAACAGTGGGTCCGGATCGGACAATTCAGGCAGTAACCCCAGCTCAGACGGCTAACACGCCCGCAAGGTCGGTTGCCGCGACGAGCCGTCGCGGAATACGGTGCGCGAGCACCAATCCGATTTCTGCCAACACGGGGGCATGAATGACCGAGCCAGGTGACGACGCTTTCGAAGCGCTCAAGGCGCTCGAGAGCGCGTTGGACAACTCCATCGTCGAGTTGCAGTCAGCGCGGGAACGCGTCAACCATCTTCTGGACGCGCGGGGGGCCGGCAAGCCCTGGCGCGAAATTGTGGAGGCCGAAGACCCTCCGCTCGTCGTGACGTCGTTGTCATCAGTGCTGGACCGGCTGTCCGTCATCGGCAGCAAGTTCCGGCGACTGGAAGCGCGCGCGCTGCACGCCGAAGGACTGTCGATGGAGCGCATCGCCGTGCTGTTCGGGGTCACCCGTCAGCGCGTGAGCGCACTTCTACGTGAACGGGAAGCGTCGCCGGGGCCGAGGCCGGGGACTAGGCCAGAACCCGAGAACCCAGCCGGGGCGTCGTCGCCGGAAATGCCTTAGCAAACACGACCGGCCCCCGCCGGATGGGCAGGGGCCGGTGTCGTGCCTGCGGACGTTAGGGCGCGCAGGCGTTGGGGTTGTCGAAGTGACCAGGCGTCGACGGGAACGCCGAGCCCGAGCCGTGCGAATTGATGTCCGGCTGGTAGACGAGCGCGAGTTCGTCATACGCAGAGGTTCCGGACGTCGTCACGTCAGAGCTGGCTTGACCCGCGCCGAGTGACCATGCCCACTTCTGCAGGAACGTCTGCATGTCGGGACTGAACTGGCGCACGTCGTTGTAGCCACCGTAGGCCGCGTTGCAGTGGGTGTAGAGGTTGTAGGCGCCGGTCCAGTCCAGCAGCCGGTCACCTAGGTTCGGCCCGTTGTCGGCGACATCGCCTTGCATGATGTCGCGGTCCCAACCGCCATACATCCAGTCAATGCCCTGGTGGTGCTGGTTGTTGGAGACGTCGATGTCGTCCAGATCCGTCATCCGGAACCATTCACACGGGTCGACCGTGACGGCGTTCTTGCCGTTGCCGGTCGCCGGCCACGGGTTCGCGGTGCAGGTTGCAGCGCCGGGCGACCCATACGTCCCGCGCGGGTGCCAGTCGATGATGTCCGATCCCAGGTCACCGTTGTTCGGGTCGACCGATGGTCCGGTCGTGGCGCCCTTGCCACCGTTGAGGTAGTCGACCAAGGAGTCCTTGATCCCACGGTCGTTGGGATTGTTCGGGTCGTCCGAGCCCTTGCCGCCCCACATGACGTCCGCGCCGTCGTCACCGAAGAGGATGTCGCCGCCGCTGTCGCCGTTCATGAGGTCATCGCCGAAGCCGCCGTGCATCGAGTCGTGGCCGACGCCGCCCCGCATCCGATCGGTGCCCCCGGAAGTGTCGCCGCGGTACGGCATGATCCCGCCCGCCATGAAGGTGTCACCGTTGACGTCGTGCTGCAGGTCTACCTGCCGCGTGACGCTGCCCGAAATGAAGCCTTCGTAGTGGATCTGCGGGACCTGGCTGTTGTCGATGACGAAGTCGTTTGACCCACTCTGGTACTGGTCGACGATGCCGCCGCGGTCACCGACCATGGCGTCGTCACCGAACTCGCCATACATCACGTCGTTGCCGAGCTCGCCGTACAGGTCGTCATCGTTGCGACCGGCCGTGCCACCGCCGTCGTTCACCTGGGCCGGTGCGGTTGCGTCGGTCTTGGCGAGCGAACCGGTGTCACCGTAGATGTGGTCGTCGCCGTCCTGGCCATAGATCGTGTCCTCCCCGGCGTCACCCCATAGGTTGTCGTTCCCGTACGCGTTGGCCGGCTCGCATGTCGCCTGCGCGGTCGTGCAGAAACGCGTCGGCGTCGTTGCAGATGTGCCGTGGCGGATGAACGCGCCGTCCGCCGGCAGGTTGTTCGCGGCGTAGCGCTTTGCATAGATCTGGTTGGTGAGGGCGCCCGTCGCCGCTGCGACCTGCGTCGCAGTCAGCACTGTTGCGTTAGCCCCGACCGCCACGATATTGCGAACCGCAGTTCCGTTGTCACCGAGGATGAAGTCTGCGGCGCCGTCGCCGTGGACATCGTCAGTGCCGTCGCGGAAGGCTGCCGTTGAGCTTCCGCCGAGCAGGTCGTCCTGACCGTTCGGGATCTGCGACTCACTGTCGTTGTTGGAACTTCCTGGCCAACCCGGGTCGGCGGGCACTAGCCCGATATCCGAGAAGGTCCGGTCGCCGTAGATGACATCGTGGTCACCGTTGCCTTCGGCGTAGTCGTCGTTGGCTCCCCCGGAGATCGTGTCCGGGCCATCCTGGCCGAAGATGACGTCGACGCCACCACCACCGGAGAGCTGGTCGCCACCGAACACAGCGCGCGGGGGGGCTGTGAGGTAGTTGGAACCATTCTTCAGGTCCAGCAGCCTCAGCGAGCGCTGAGTCTCGAGTGCGCCCAGAGTGCCGACGCGGAACAGGTACGGACTCGGAGTTCCGGAGCGGTCGGTGACGGCGTTGTCACCGGTGATCAGATCGTCACCGTCACCGCCCTTCACGACATCGCCGGCGTCGAGCATGCCTTGGGCGCTATCTCCACTCGTCCCACTCTTGATCGTCGAGCTGCCGCCCACGAGATCGTCGTCACCGGCGTTGCCCTCGATCCAGTCCCGACCCTGGTCGCCCTCGGCGTAGTCTCCATCCGCATCACCGACGATCCGGTCAGTGCCACCTTGGCCCAGGATCACGTCGGAGCCGCCGTTGCCATGGATGTAGTCGGCGCCGGATGTATTGACGGTCGGGCTGTCCTGCAGGTCGAACGGCAGGATGCGACGGAGTACGACGGGACCGCCCCCGGCGTCGGTGTCCGTGCGGGCTCGAGTGAGATCACTCATCGGACCGGTTGTGTCGCGATCGACGATGCCGTTGTCGCCGAGGATCACGTCGGCGTCGTTGCCACCGGAAATGGTGTCGCCAGTGTCGAGCTGACCGGCTGCAGTCTGCGCCGCAACGGTTCCACTCTCGACGTAGAGCGATCCACCGGCGATGTCGTCCTGGCCGTCGTCGCCGAAGAGGTTGTCTCCACCCTGGCCGCCTTCGACGTAATCGTCCCCGCCGTTGCCGTGGATGGTGTCCACGCCGCCTTGGCCGTAGATCACGTCGCTAGCGGCATCACCGTTGATGGTGTCGTCGCCGGAAGTGCCGGCGGTTGGCGAGTAGCCGAGGTCGTAGAGCACCACGTGCCTGCCGACGCTGAGCGTGCGCCCCTGCATCACGGAGTCGCCCGTTGCCACGCTGGCTGTATCGGTGATCTGGCCGTTGTCGCCGATGATCACGTCGTCCTCCGCGCCACCGGAGATGGTGTCCCCGGTGTCGGGGTAGCCGACCGCGTGCACAGCATTGGGATTGCCGCCCGGCAGCTGTGCGCTGCCACCGGCGATGTCGTCGGCGCCACTATCTCCGCTGATCGTGTCGGCGCCAGGGTTGCCTTCGAGGTAGTCGTTCTGCGCACCGCCGAAGATCGTGTCGTCGGCGAGTCCGCCGTACGCATGATCGGCTCCGTCGCCGCCATAGATCAGGTCCTTGCCGCCCAATGCGGCGTTCCCACTGCCTAGGTCGAAAACCGGGCCGCTCGCGCTATCCGGGTCGCCGTTGTCACCGATCAAGCGGTCCGCGCCGGTGTCGCCATAAATGACGTCGCCGCTGTCGTTGCAGCCCGCTCGTGATGTCCCGCCGATGACGGTGTCGTTACCGGGCCCGCCGAAGAGCGTGTCCGAGTGGTTGTTGCCCTCGATCGTGTCGACGCCGTCGCCGCCGTAGATCGTGTCCTTGTCGTCGTTGCCGTAGAGCGAGTCGTCCCCGCCCTGGCCGAAGACGGTGTCGTCGCCGCTGCCGCCGAAGACCGTGTCGTTGGCCTCGCCGGCATCGATGGTGTCCTTGCCACCTTCACCGCAGACGGTGTCCTGGCCACCGTTGGCGTAGACGAAGTCGTCGCCGCCACCGGTCTGTATGACGTCCTGTCCGGCTCCACCGATGATCAGGTCACCCTTGTCCTGCTGAGCGGGATCGGAGGCGTTGCCGCCGCCGGGCGTCACGCCGGAGTTCGGGTGCTCGACCGGTGGGTCGGATCGCGCGGGTCCGGGGCTCAGGCATGCATCGGTGCCTTGTGAGGTCGTGTTCGTGGCGTCGTAGTAGACCTCGTGATCGCCCCAGATCGAGCTGGATCCATCGCCGCCGAAGATGCGGTCACTACCGCCACCGCCGACCAGCGTCTTGCCCTGCGCCGGGTTGTTGTCGGGCAGGTTGGTGACGGTGAAGGCGCCTGAGCCGAGCTGGTCGGAGTGCGTGTGCAGCTTGTCGACGGTGGCAGGCTGCGCGATGACGTAGTCATCGCCTGGGCCGCCGTAGATGGCGTCGGTGCCATCGCCGCCGTCGAGGATGTCGTTGCCGCCACCGCCGTAGACCGTGGCCGACTGGCTGTGCGTCGAGTGCACCGTGACGTCGTCCTCGGCCTTGCTGCCGTAAACGGTGTCGGAACCGGTGCCGGTGTCCACCGTGTTGGTGGACAGCGAGGCGTCAGCGTTCGCGTCGTCCGGCCCTTCATCGTCGGAGCCGGTGTTGGTCTTGTCCTTCCCGGTGTAGATGAGGTCGGAGGCAGAGCCGCTTGCGATGTGGTCGCTGCCGTCTCCACCGACGATCGTGTTGGGGGCCGGGGTGTACTTGCTGTTGCCCGGGTGAGCATCCGCAAGCGTTGTTGCCTCCGATGTGCCGATCGTGTCGTTGCCGCCGCCGCCCCAGACGGTGGAGCCACCGATGCCGACAGTGATGAGGTCATCACCGTCGTCGCTCTGCTCGGTCGGCGTGCTCGGGTGACCCACGGAGCTCGGGTTGAGAGCAGCATTCAGTGAGACCGCACCGGTCACGGCGTTGTCGGTCGTGTCGGTCTTGGTGGTGTCGTACTTGTCCGCATCCGCTGGACCGCTGCTGTTGCTGACGTTGAGTGAGCCGTCGCCGGACACCCAGTCCTGGGCGTTCCCGGTCGTGATGACGTCCTTGCCGGCCCCACCGGCAACCGTGGCCTTCGGCGCGGAGGCGGCGTCGACCGCTCCTGGGTCAGGCCGGTCAGTCGTGGTGATGCTGTCGTCACCCGGACCGCCGTCGACGAAGGTTGTGCCAGAGCCAACGCGGATGGTGTCGTCCTTGTTTCCGCCGAACACGATGGTGGTGATGTCGAACGGCTGGTTCTTCGTCGCGCCCTGGAACAGCACGTTGAACTTGCCGCCGTCGTAACCCCGGCCATCGAACACCACAGTGTCGATCTGGTTGTCCGGGTTGACGCCGAAGGTGTGCGAGATGCCCAGGCCGGTGACTGTGATGCTGTGCTTGGTCGGCTGGCCGGCGTCCGGGGTGTTCTCGCGGATGACCCACGACTCGTCCTTGGTGCCATCGCCCCATGGCGCGCCGCGTTGCGTGTTGCCGCCCTGCTTGCCGGCATAGATGTTGAGGATGTGGTTCCGCACGCCACCGAGACGTGGTGGCGGCGGGGTGCAGTCGGGTTTCAGGCTGAAGTCGAGCAGCTTGACATTGACCAAGGTGAAGTCGAACGAGAAGTCGAACGGTGAGAAGCCGATGGTGATGAACACTTTGAGGAATACGTCGAGCTCACCGCCGACGTTGAACAGACATATCGGGTTGTTCAAGGCGGTGGCTAGGAACTCGCTGAACCTGAACTTTCCGTCGTTGTTGGGATCGTTCCAGTAGAAGTTGACCGTCAGCGTGATGCCGCCCTCGATGCCCGCCTTGATGATGAACGCGGTCACCTCGGCGCCCGCAGCAATAGTGCCGGTGAACGAAACGACAGGCAGCGGCTTGCCGGAGGAGTCGGTAGTGGCGAAGTAGAGGCTGTCGAGGATGCCGGCATCGACCTTCTTGGCCTCGACCGCCTTGCGGATGCCGTAGGTGTCGAACCCTGCGACGACATGCAACGTGACGCCGGCGCTACCGGAGATGACGATGTCAACCGGGGGCGGCGCGTAAACCGGACCGAACTCCTCGGTCAGGCTGAAGCCCAGCGAAAGCGGGCCGGAGTCGAACTGCGCGAGCGTGACGTCGTGGCCGAGGATCAACTGGAAGATCTGGCTCGGGTGCTCGAGCGCCGGGAACGTGAACCCTGGGTGCGTGCAGTCGGGCGACTCCGGGTCAGAGCACTGGCTCGAGCCCGACCCGCTCGTGTTGGTGAACGAACCTCCAGTGGCGTCGCTGTCGAGGTCACTAAGCGGGTCACCCGGCAGAGCGTCCTGGATGTAATTGGGGTTAGTCGCCAGGTCCGGAGTGTTCTCCTGCGTCGTCGCGATCTGGGTGTTGAGCTTGAACGACCCGACGTTGATGCAGAAGTGGTCTCCTGGATTTGGACAGTTTCCACCTGTCAGAGCCTTGACGACCTTGTTGATGTTGGTCAGAACGTCGATGAACGGCGCGATGTCCGGTCCCCCGGCGAGCGTGTTGAACTCTTCGGCGAGCGAGGCGATGGTGACGTCGTCACCGCCCACCAGATGGGAGAGGTCGGAGAGCACCGGTATCGGCGCCTGAATCGTGTCGAGGATCGGTTGAAGCGGCTTCATCGCGTCGGCGATCTGCTTGAAGATCTTGCCGATCACGCCGTTGAGGAACGAGCCGGGATCGATCGTGACGTTGTCGAACTCGAGGACGTCGGGAAGGACGCTCCCGTCCGGATTGTCACTGGTCCACAGCCAGTGCAGCTTGAACTCAGCGCCGATACCCGGCAGCGGCGAGTCCGTCGCACTTCCGATGCCTGCTTTGAGATCCCAGTCGATGTTGGCCTCAGCGCTCAGCCTCGGTTTGACGATGTCGCCGATATCGGTGACGTCCTGAAGCGTGGCCAGGTCGAGCACCTTGGACTCGTCCACGGCGCACGGGTTGAAGCAAGTGTCCGAGCTGTCGCTGTCCTTGAGGTCAATCGCGAAGACGCCCTTGAACAAGTGCCCAGGCGAGTTCGAGTGATTGCGCAGGTCCACGTTGATGAACGCGAGCTGCGCTTCGATGTGCGCCGGCAGGTCGACGGCGAGACCGACCTGGAACTCCGGACCGGACTTGCCGGCCGGTGAGCTGGGGTCGTGGCTCTGCGTCTCGACGTAGAACCCCTTGTCTCGGGAGAGACCGAACTTCAAGTGCAAGGACCACGCGATGCCGGCACTGAGGTCGTTGCCACCGGCGCCATCGTCGACGGCGTGGATCGACAGTCCAGGAACGCCGACACTCAGCGGCACGTGCGCGGACAGCGGACTCGAGTCCGGGTGGTCGAGGTCGCCCTGGCCGAGGTTCGTCTCGATAGTGATGCCGGACACGTCGCTACCCGGCTCACTGGAGTCACATGACGCGAGCTGCGGCTCAGCGCTCACCGCGGTGTATGGCGTGCTCGAGTTCTTCTTGTCGTCGTAAGAGTTGGTCGACTGGCCACTGACGGTGTCGATGAGTTCGAAGGCACCGCCGTTGTGACTGCGCAGAATCTTGTATCCGTCGGCGTAGGTAACCGGGTCCCACGTGACGGTGTTGAAGTCGACGTCGCCGAGGCTCGCCGGGTCGACGTTCTGGACATCGCCGGAGGCATCGCTCGGGATCGTGTCACCGGTACCGTCGCCACCACGGGTGGCGACCACTTCGTAGGCGTAGGTGTCGGTGGTGCCGTCCGGACTCGCCGCGGTGGCCTGGACGTTCTGCGCCTTGTGCAGCAGCGCTCCACTGCACGTCAAGTTGATCGTGAAGTCGGCGGTTCCGCCGGGGATCAAATGCTCGTTGTCGAGTGCCGTGCCCAGGTCGTTGAGCTTGTCCTGCACGGCCTGCACCGTCGACAGCTTGCCGTTCGTCAGCGCGCTCTTGCCGATGACGCTGTTGACCGTGTCCTGGACGTGGCCGAGGAAGTCAGCCCCCTGTTGCAGGTCCTTGCCGATCAGCGGGAGCTTGCCGTCGTTGGAGGCCAGCCGCAGGGACTGCTCGGCGAACTTCAGATAACCGAGCAGGCCGTCGTCGAGCGAGCCCAGGTCGAGGAACGCGTTGGCGATTGCGTCCGTGAGATCAGAGGGGATGAACAGCTTCGGAGTCGTTCCGTCGGCCAGGCTTCCGGTCGGGTCGAACTGGTCGGAGAGGCCATCGCTCCCGCCGGCCTGCGGCAACCGCAGCTTGATGGTGTTCGAATTGTCCGGGGTGCTGCCTCCGACGAGGTTCCAGGTGGACCCGTCGGGGCTCACGTAGACCGGCAGAGCCGCGCACAGCGCGAAGTGCTCGTTCGCGCCTGTCTCCATGGCGTTGTCGCAGTGCACCGGGTCGACGCCCTGGTTGAGCTGCACGCCAAGGTTGCCGGCGAAGTCACCCAGTGACACGGGGCTTGAGTCGGTGCTGTCCGACAGCGCTACACCGAGTGCCGCCTTGGCCTGGAGGTTGGTCGCATTGGGGTGGCTCGGGTCACCGAGAGCGATGGCGAGCGGTCCGGCGTTGGCCTCGATGAACGTGTTGTCGCCGAGATCCGCATGAGCCTTCACCGACACCAGCGAGTTGCTGGGGTCCACGGTCAGCTGACTGAGCGGGTCGCTCAGCGTGTCCGTAGACAGCGGGATGCCCAGCGCGAGCTTGACCTCGCCGTCGACACCGAACGTTGCCGTGCCCTTCGCCTGTGCGCCGGCCAGGGTGAATGAACCGAGGTCGAGCGCAACCGGCTGGGTCGTCGTATAGGACCGCTTCCAGTCGACGGACAGGTCCAGCGTCGCGGGCGAGGTCGACTTGTCGAGGCTGAAGCTCACACCGCTGCCGGTGCCTAGCTTCTGGTTCAGCAGCTCGACGACCTGCTGCAACGAGTCGGCCGAGTTGGCCTGGAGCTCGTCGATGATGCCCTTCAGCTCATCCGCGACCGAGAACGTGGTGCCGTCGGACGGCTTCGCGGCTCCACCATTGAGCCACGGTCCGGCGAGGGTGATGACGTGACCGCTCGCCGATGCGATGACGCCGGTCGTCGTTCCGGCGGTCAGCGTCCTGCCGGCCAGGGCTTTGCTGTCATCGCTGCTGAAGTTCTGGGTCGGGATGGTGATTGTGGCGTTGTGGGCTGAGGTCCCGTCGTCGCCATAGGTCACCCCGTCGCCACCCGACACCGAACCGCCGATCAGCGACTTGACCGAGGAGCCGAGAAGCGGGATCGGCGTGGCTAAGGCATCGTGCAAGGGGCCGCTCGAACCGCCAAGCTTGCTCGAGAGGCCGTCGATGCCGCCGAGGATGGCGAGGATCGCGCCGAACAGCGCCTTCGGGTCAGCATTGCTGATGTCGAAGTCCTTGAGTCCGGACAGCTGGCTCAGATCGGGAGCGGTCACGTCGACGTTGGTCGGGTCGGTGATGTCGGCCATGTCGACGCTGACCGTGACCGGGCTGGAGAAGAACGACGGGGCATCGGGCACTGACAAGGTCAGCGAGGCATGCGCTTCGCCGTTCACCGAGGCGGACAGCACGTCCTGAGGTGATGGCGTCGCGCTGCTGTTGCCGTTGTCGTCACCGCTGTTGCTTGCTGCGATCAGGTGCGTGAAGAAGTCCGGCAGCGAGAGGTTGCCGTCGGCGTCCGCCAGCGGCGCGTTCGAGGGCGAGAGCAGATCGACCTCGAGGAGGTGAGTGTCACCGACACTCCCGCAGTCATGCGTGCCCGTGTCGTAAGTGCCGGTCGTGCATTCCGCGAGCGAGCCATCGAGCTTGACGCTGAGGAAGCCGACAGTTGCCGTGGCGTGGACCTCGCTCGTCACCGGGACGTCCAGCGTCAGCAGCGCATCGGCGCCGGTCCCCCCAGTGTGCAGCTTGAGGCGTTGCGCCGGAGTTGGCAGCGAGTCGACAACGACCTTGCTGCCGTCCGGGTTGGTGACCGTCTGGGCGCCAGTCGAGGTCGGCGGCGAGAGGTCGAGAACAACCGGCAGGTTGATCGTGTAGCTCGGGTCAACACTTGCTGTCGGCAGCTGCGCGTTCGCGTTGATGAGGCCGGTGACGTTCTGCAGCGCGTTGCCCAACTGCACTGCCCCGGTTTGCGGGTCGGCGGCGGCAATCGCGTACGGCGTCCCGTCCGCCGGGTTCTGCACCGCGTCCGTCGCGCCCTTCCAGTACGACGCCGGAACGGGCTGACCGACGACAGTGACAGGGGCAGGATCGAGGTCGAGTGTGTGGCCGCTGTTGGTCACGTCGAGGATGGCGGCGGTCAGGCCGCCGGCGGAAATCGCCCGGCCGACGTATGACGCGTCATACGTGTGGTGCGGGTCCTCCAGCGACGTCGGGTGGTAAGTCACGCCGGTGCCGTCGCTGGTCGTGGGCTTCGGTGGGTTGTCGACCGGCTGGCTGGTGCCCGCTCCGCGGTGCGCGGTAATCGTCATCGACAGCTTCTCGTGGCCGGCGGTGCCGTCATAAGAGACGTTGTGCACGGAGAAGGTGCCGCCGCCCGGAAGTCCGGATTCGTTGTTCAGCTTGCTGATCAGGTCCTGGATCGAGGCGAAATCAGGCTTGCCGATCGTCTTCGACGGGTTGCTTGGGTCGATCGGGATCTGCTCGACATGAGAGCTCAGGAACTGCGTGATGCCTTCGTTCACCTGTGCAACGTCCGCGAGCGAACCCTTCATGAACGGAAGCGGAATGTTGAGGAAGCCGTGACCATCCGGCATCTGCGTGAGCTGCGTGCTGCTGAGGAACTGAGCGAGCTCAGCAAGCGAGTCGGCGAGGTCTTTGGGTGACAGGCGCTCGAACGCGTCGAACGGTCCCAACCCTCCGCTGGTCACGTTGGCGGTAATCGGGTCGGTTGCCGGGTTGAGCGGTCCGATTTCGACCGTGGCATCAGCTGCGCCGAGATTGGCGCCAGGTAAGCCAGTCGTGTCCGCGGTCAGGTGCAGAACCGCATGCAGCGCACTTGCCGGGCTCGACGCCCAGTCGATGCCGACAAGACCCGCGGCGGCACCCGGACTGGTGATCTCAGGAGACGGAGCTGCGCTCGCGTCGAGCACGTCAAGGCGACCGTCGTTGTTGGCGTCGCTGAACGTCGCGGCGAAGTTGTCCGTGGACGTGAGGCTCGTCGTGTCGCCGTCGAGCTGGACCTTGAGGATGCCGACTGACGCGTCGACTGCACTCGGCGTGGGCAGCGTGGTCGTGGCCGTCAACGCCAGGCTGGGGGTGCCAGACGACGACGTGAGCCACATGGTGCGATCGCTGGATCGGTAGTTCAGCGTCATACCCACGTTCATGACTAGGTGGGTATGCAAGCCACCGGACGAGTTGAAGGTGAAGCCGGCGGCGGAAACGGCAAAGCCGGTGGGAGCATCGGCACGATCGAACGACAATGTCAGAGGCAGTTGGTCAACGCCACTCGCGCTCGTGTGAGACGCGGTGATCGTGACAGTGCGACCGCTACCAATCGACGCGGCGGCAACGCCGTTGAGTGAACTGGCAAGACCGTCGAGGTTGCTGGCACCGCCATAGTTCCCGCCGAGCGGCCCCCCAGCGTCGGTGAACGTCTTCGAGAACAGCGTCGCGACGTCGAGACCGTCTGCAGATCCCGGTCGCAGATCCAGGCCGGGCAACGGCTGACCGAACCTGCTGACCGTCGCCAGCTCGTCGAACAACGGCACCAAGGCATTGAGGCCTGCCTCTACATCCGTTGTCGCTTGGTCGGCGGCATGGGCGGCAGGTGCGAGCACAAGCGTGGTGGCGCCGTAGCCCCCCAACATCGCGACGACCGAAACAGTCGAGACGAACTTGCTGACGCGCGAACGCAAATCCCCGAGCACGACTCCCCCTCATGCTCTGAGGGGTCGGCACAGCCCCAGCGGCCGACGATCCCCCAGATCCCCAGACGCCGCGGAACGTACTCCGTTTGGGCTAGCACCGACAAGGCGTAGATGGCCTAATTGGACTATTTGCCGCGAATATCACCCGTTCGGTGGATGCATGCGCGAACATGCCCCACCGCCATGCCATGTCCCAACACGGGGGGCGACGCCATCGCCATTAAGTCCGACATGTCGTGACCAAAATTTTTCAGCACATCAACCAGCACCGGCGTCCGCGCACGCCCGCCGCCATCGTCAATCTTCAAGGCGATGCCGACGCCATCCGCTGTCGCAGCGGCAGCCACTCCTTCGGCACCATCTTTGACGATCAAGCCGTCGATTTGCTGCATGAGCGTGGTGACGTCGCGATCGGTGCCGCCAACGAGAAACGGATGCGCGCGCATCGCATCGGCGACGTGTCGTTCGCGCGTACCCGTCGGCGCAGTGACCAGCCGCGTGAACGCACGGGCGACGGCAGTCAGCGATAGCCCAAAGGCCGGCGCACCACAACCGTCGACAGCCATCACTGAGACAGGTTCATCCGCGATGTCCTCGATGGCTGCGCGAATCACCTGCTGCAGCGGATGCTGTAACTCGCGATAACCGGACACTGGCCAGTCGTTGACGACGCAGGTGGCAAGCATCGCCGCATGCTTGCCGGAACAGTTGTGTCGCAGCTTGTCTGCATCACCGCCGGCACGGATGACCTCGCGAGCGGCTTCCGCGGACAGCGGCAGGCCGACCGTGTTGTCGAGCGCGCTCTCATCAAGACCGACCGACGCGAGCAGCCGTCGTACGACGTCGACGTGCGGTTGCTCACCCGAATGACTTGCACTTGCGATTGCGACATACGCGTCGTCATCCGGCGCCCAGCCCGCCCGAAGCATCGCCAGCGACTGCAGCGGCTTGAGCGCACTACGCGGCAGGACCGGTGCGTCGGGATCGCCGACGCTGAGCAGGACGCGACCGGACTCGCCGTCGACGGCGACGACGCGGCCGTGGTGGACGCTTTCGACGAAGTCGTTACGGACGACCTCGGCGACCACCGTCAACTGGGCGATTCGGTGGGCAGCAGGTCGGAGACGTCAGCGGCGCCTTCGCGATAGCGACGGGTGATCTCAGCAGTCGACGCGTCCATCACGCCCTGAACAGCACGCCGCTTGTCGGACACTTCCTGCTCTTCGCGCTCCAACGCCTCGACGGCGCGGCGAAGCGACGCCTCGTCATGTGCGGCCGGGTTCGACAGGTCGACGTCGGCAACCAACGCTTCGACATGACGGCGGTGCGAGTCTGCACGTGACGGTTCGGCCGCGATGTGTCGGCCGAGGCCGCGCGGGCTTGACGTCGTGCCTTCGTCGGCGAGGATCTGCGGCAACGAGTCGACCAGATCACCTGTCGTCGTGCCTGACCGCCGGCCGAGCTCCGCGCGCAAGATGTCGAGCCGGCCCTGCAACAGCCGCCGCAGGTAGGACAGGTCGGTCTCCTCCTGCTCGGCCTCCTTGCGGAGCTGGCGAACCTCGTCCATCGGCAGGGTCGCGAGGCCCTCGAGGTAGTCCTCCGCGAGGACGCGGTCGATCCGCCGGTTGCCGGTCGGGCCTGGCGTGCCCTGGGTCATTCCTGCGCTCCGCTGCTCGAGGTTGTCGGGGTGGGGGTCTGAATGTCGTCTCTCGACCGTAAACCAAGCATGACGCGGGCCCCATCAGGCGTGAGCGGCGGGCGCTGGGCGAGTCTGGCCAGGTCGGCCGCCCGCTCGACGAGCTCGGCGTTGTCACGAACCGGCCGACCGGGGCCGAAGGTCAGCGTGTCCTCCATGCCGACGCGCAGATGACCGCCGGCGGACAAGGCGGCCAGCATGATCGGGATCGTCGTACGCCCGACCCCGGTCGCCGACCAGGTCGCGTCGGCAGGCAGCGCCGCCACACAGGCGACCAGGGCAGCGGTCGTCCCCGGCATGCCGCCTGGCACGCCCATGACGAGGTCGCAGTGCACATGCCCGCCGTATGGCGCCCCGTGCTTGTCGAGCAGCCGCCCCATGGTCGCGATGTGGCCGAGGTCGAAGATCTCGAACTCGGGGACGATCTGCCGATCGCGCATCGCCAGGTAGAGCCGCTCGATGAACGCCCACCTGTTCATGAAGACGTCGGTGCCGAAGTTGACGGTGCCGCAGGTGAGGCTCGCGCCGTCCGGCAGGGCGTCGAGAACCGCCTCCCGGGCATCCTCGGGGTCGGTGACCGCCCCGCCGGAAGAGATCTGTACGACGAGGTCGGTCGTCTCCCGTATTGCTGAGATCGCCTCTCGGGCGCGTCCGAGGTCGAGCGTGGGCTGCGCCGCGTCGTCGCGGAGATGAACGTGGATGACGGCCGCGCCGGCTGCCTGGCAAGCCTTGGCCGTGGCGACCAGCTCGTCGACGGTCACAGGAAGCGCTGGAGCATCCGTTTTGGCAGTCTCTGCCCCGGTTGGGGCGACCGTCAGCAGGGTTCCAGCAGCCATGCGGGCCATCGTGCCACGCTTTGCGGCCGCCCGGGCTCGTTGCAGCGGCCTCACTGCGGCACGAACTCAGACGTTTCGATTAACCCATCCGGCTCAACATGGGGTCCGCTCGTGCCGAAGGAAGAGAGACATCTCGGAACGGCAGTGGAGCAGCGCGAGGAGGGCCCGGCATGCTCAAGGGCGACCTCGCCACGACACCGCTCGCCCCACTGCTCCTGCACCTGGCCGAGGACGTCTCCACCGGCTGCCTGCACATCTCGGACCCGGAGGGCGACGAGGCCCTCATCTATTACAGGAATGGTCTCGTCTACGCCGTCTCCGTGCCGGGTCGTCGCCCCCAGCTGGGCGCCAAGCTCGTCTCGTCAGGCGCACTTGCGCCGGAAGCGCTGGCCGACGCCTTGGAGGCGCAGCGCACGGAGCTGCAGGGTTGGCGCCTGGGCGAGCTGCTCGTGCATCTCAACTACGTAGACCAACCAGTAGTCGAGGCGTTCATCCGCGAGCAGATGCACGACGCGATCTGGGACCTCATCAAATGGGTCGACGGGCGCTGGCGGTTCCGCAAGGGCGAGAAAACCCGCGAGGACGTGGCCCCGCCGGTGGCGGTCGCCGAACTCCTGAACGAGCTACGCGAGCGTGGCGCGGAGTGGGCCACCATCTCGACGATCATCCACGGTCCGACGGCTGTCCCCGTCTTGTCCACTCGAGGCGGCGGCGAGCCGGAGACCATGCTCGACCCCGACGCCTGGTCGATGTTGTGCAAGATCGACGGCGAGCGGTCGCTGGCCGAACTCGCACGTGACTGCGGCTACACCCTCTTCGAGGCCGGACAGGTTCTCGTCTCACTCGTCAACGCCGGCCTCGTCGACATCGAGGAAGACGTCGACGTCGCGCCGATGAGGGAGTCGTTCGAGCCGGTCGATGAGCTGTATGGCGCGAACTCCGTCAGCTCGGCTCTCGCGGCGGATGCAGCGCCATACGAGACCGACGAGGCGGTTGTCGGCAACGAGGACGAGGCGGAGGACAGCTTCGCCGCTCTTGCCCGCTTGGTCAGCGAAGTCGCGGCCGGTATGCGCGACGACGACGGCTCAGCGGGGGCGGCAGCGCCCGTGGCGGAGCCCGAGCCGGTGCCCGTCATACCGATGCAGCAGCCGCGCCAGCGGGTCAACGCCGGCAGCGACCAGTCGTTCGCCGCGTCGATCGAGAAGGTTTCGGCGGCGCTCGCTGACGTGCTGGGACCAGCGACAACGGTGGCCGACCCCTATGAGGTTCCCGAGCAGTTGCGCGTGACGAGTGGTCAAACCCGCACCCGCACTGTCGACGAAGAGCGCAAGGCCCGTGCGCGTCAGGCTGCAGCGGCCGAGCTCGCCGCAGCGCATGCGCTCGCGGAGGCGTTGCGTGCCGCGCAGGCCGAGGAAGCGGTACAGGCTGCGGTCGAGCCGCCAGCGAACGGATTCGCCGACGTCGTCGACCTGGCGACGGTTCGCCGGGAAGCCGAAGAGGCGGCCCGCGTCGAGGCAGAGCGGCTGGCTGCCGAGGAAGCTGCACGTCTGGAAGCCGAACGCGTCGCGGCGGAAGAGGCCGCCCGCGTCGAGGCAGAGCGGCTGGCTGCTGAGGAAGCTGCACGTCTGGAGGCAGAGCGCGTCGCGGCAGAAGAGGCCGCCCGTCTCGAAGCAGAACGCGTCGCCGCCGAAGAAGCCGCCCGCCTCGAAGCCGAACGCCTCGCGGCTCAAGAAGCCGCTCGTGCGGAGAAAGAAAAAGAGGAAGAGGCCGAGCGCCGCCGGTCGCGCCGTCGCGCCGCGCGCGAAGCCGCACGCCTCGAAGCCGAACGCCAGGCCGCGGAAGAAGCCGCACGCCTGGAAGCGGAGCGTCTCGAAGCAGAGCGCGTCGCGGCAGAAGAGGCCGCACGCGTCGAAGCCGAGCGGCTCGCCGCCGAGGAAGCTGCACGGCTCGAAGCCGAACGGCTGGCCGCCGAAGAAGCAGCACGCCTCGAAGCAGAGCGCCTCGCCGCCGAAGAAGCAGCACGCCTCGAAGCAGAGCGAGTCGAAACAGAGCGCCTCGCCGCCGAAGAAGCAGCACGCCTCGAAGCAGAGCGCCTCGAAGCAGAGCGCCTCGCCGCCGAAGAAGCAGCACGCCTCGAAGCAGAGCGCCTCGAAGCAGAGCGCCTCGCCGCCGAAGAAGCAGCACGCCTCGAAGCTGAGCGCCTGGCCGCGGAAGAAGTTGCGCGCCTCGAAGTGCTGCGGTTGGAAGCAGAGCGCCTGGACGCCGAGCAACAAGCGGCCGAGCGTGCCGAAGCCGAGGACCGGGCTTGGGCGGAGTACTGGGCTCGCGAGGCGCAGCGCGCCGATGCCGCGGCCGCTGCGACGTCCTTGCTTGTCGAACTGCACGGTAATCCGGTGGTGCCCTTCCAGTCCGAGCCGGAGCCCGAGCCCGAACCGGTGCCCGTGGCTGTCGAGGAGCCGGCCGAGGTGCGCGAGCCAGCCGCCGTGGGCGGCAGGATCGCCTACTCGGACATGGCTGACACTGCCGCACTGCTTCGCGAGCTGTCATCGCTCGGTCTCGACGACGACCCTGCCCCTGCATCCGGACCACCGTCGCCGCCACGGCCGGCCCGCCCCGGCGTCCCGGACAAGAAGAAGAAGCGCGGCCTGTTCGGTCGCTAATACCCGTTGGAGGGTGCCCGGGGGAGACTCGCACCCATGCGTGCGGTGGTTCAGCGAGTGTCCGAGGCATCGGTTGTCGTCGACGACGCAGTGGTCGGCCGCATCGACCGGCCCGGCTTGCTCGTCCTTGTCGGCGTCTCGCACGACGACGACGAACGCGCAGCGGCAAAACTCGCGGACAAGCTCTACAACGTGCGCATCCTCGACGACGAGCGCTCAGCGGCTGATGTCAACGCGCCGCTTCTTGTGGTCAGTCAGTTCACGCTGTATGCCGACACCAGCCGTGGCCGGCGGCCATCGTGGAACGCCGCCGCGCCTGCCGAGCGGGCCGAACCCGTCGTCGATTCCGTCATACAAGAACTGCGTGCGCGCGGTGCTGAGGTGGCGACCGGCGCATTTGGCGCGCATATGCGTGTGCATCTCGTCAACGACGGGCCGGTGACACTGATCCTCGAGATCTGACTGAACTCAGGCGTCGACGAGTCGTTCCGCCTTCGCGGCCATCCCGGCAACCATCAGGTGCGCGTCATCCGGAGTCGATCGCTTGATGACCGCGAGCGCGATCGGACCGAGCTCGGCGTGATGCACCGCGGTCCCGAGGAAACCTACCTCGCGATCGTCTAACACCATCGGCGTGCCATGCGGTGGCAGCGTGTCCACGGTTCCGTCGAGATGCAGCAAAACAAGCCGACGCGGCGGCCGGCCGAGATTGTGCACACGCGCAACCGTTTCTTGTCCGCGATAGCAACCCTTGTCGAGATGCACCGCGACACCGATCCAGCCGACCTCATGCGGAATCGTTCGGTGATCGGTCTCGAAGCCGAGCCGAGGAATACCCGCCGCAACTCGCAGCGCTTCCCACGCGTCGTGTCCGACGAGCGGCATACCTGTGGCGTCTACCTCTACAGCCAACGACTCGCGCGGCACGACATGGTCGACGGCCGTCTCGATGCCGCCTTCGACAGTTGTGAAGACCGCGTATGACGACGTCGCGTCCTCGACCTCGACGCGCAGCATGAACCGCATCGAGTCGAGGTAGGCCGCCAACGTTGCTCCAGTGCCCGGCTCGACGTGCAGCCAGGTCGCCTCGCCGTCATCCACCATCCGAATGGCGTGCTCGACGTGGCCATGCGGCGACAGCACCAGCGCCTCGGTCCACTCCCCCGCCGGCAGCCGCTCGACATGCTGCGACAGCAAAGAGTGAAGCCAGCTCAGGCGATCCGGGCCGCTGACGCGCAGGATGTCGCGATGTGAGCGGTCCACCACGCCGCCACCGTTGAGCACCGTGCGTTGCTCCCGCAGCGGATCGCCGTAGTGCCCGGCCACGCCGTCGTCCGGCAGATGTGCGGCAACCGCGCCGGGCCGATCGAGCAGCGAACTACGCACGTCTCCAGGGTATGCGGTCAAAACCACCGCAATTCGTACGTCACGTCACCCGATGGCCCTCGTTGGTAAGGAAGGGAACCCGGGCAGCGAAGCGAAAGAGGGAGTCATGCGGCGAAGACGGCTGGCCTTGGCCTGGGCGGCCGCCGCGCTCGTCACGCTCACGGGCCACGCCTTGGCGGCCACAACGCCGCAGCCGACAGCTCCGCCCGTGCCCGCTTCCGCCGGCCACCTTGTGCAGGGGCCACGCGAAATCCTTTGGCCCGCAGGTTCGCCGGCCGCAGGCGAGCGTCACGCCCACGAAGGCAGCCAGCAGCTCATCTACGGCGGCGGCGTCAACGGTGTCGGCGTTGAGCATCACCCGTCGGTCTACATCGTGTTCTGGGGCTCGCAGTGGCGCTCGAACGATCCGTATGCGTCATACGAGCAGCGGTTCTTCCGGGGCCTTTACGGTCCAGGTGACACCTGGACCGGGCTTCAGCGCGAGTGGTGCGACCACATTCCCAAGGGTGCGGTGTCCTGTCCGCAGCGCGCTCCCCGCGTAGGTGCGCCATACGGCGGGCTCGTCAAGGGTGTCTGGTTCGACAACAGCCGCCTCGCCATCCCGACTGACAACCCTGTCGTGCGCGGACTCCCGGACGCCGTCGCGCAGGAGGCGGTCCGCGCGGCCGCGCACTTCGGCAACAGGTCAGGTGCGAAGAACCGCGACGTGGTCTATCTCATCAATGAGCCGAGTCGCTTCGACAGCCTCGGTTACGGCGCCCTGTATTGCGGCTATCACTCCGTGGTCGGAAGCAACTACGGGCTGATCCCGTACGCCGATCTGCCGTATCTCACCGACATCGGCTTCCAGTGCGGACAGAACTACGTCAACCGCGGCTCGGCGGGCACGTATGACGGCGTGAGTCTCGTCGCCGGCCACGAATACATCGAGTCGATCACCGACCCCTACGTCCTCACCGGTTGGGCCGACCAAGAGGGCGAAGAGAATGCCGACAAGTGCATCTGGAAGGCGACCGGCGAAGGTGCGATGACCAACGTGCGACTGTCCACCGGAACGTTCGCCGTCCAAGGGTCGTGGAGCAACCTCGCGAACAACGGCAACGGTGGCTGCGTCAACCACGTCGGACGTTAACCGCTCGCCTCGTCACCATCCGCACGTCATGATCGACTGATGGCGACGGCACTACTCACGGGACTCGGTCTCGGCTTGTTCGTCGCCGCTCAGGTCGGCCCGATCTGGTTGCTATGCGCGCGCAGCTCGTTGCGTTATGGCGCTCGCAGCGGCTTGGCGATCGGTGCCGGCGCGGCGACGGTCGATTTCGCCTACGCGGTTCTCGGCGTCGCGGGTGCGTCGCAACTCGTACAGATCACGCCGGCCCGGCTCACGCTTGGCTTGGTCGGTGCGGCGTTCTTGATGTTCCTCGGCGCGCGCACGGTGTGGCATGCGATGCGGGTACGTCTCGGTGGTGAAGGTGAAGCCGAGGTGCTCGCACCGCGTGCCGCCTTTCGCACCTCACTGGCCGCAACGGCGTCGAACCCGATGACGATCGCCTCCTGGGCCGCGATTTTCAGCGCCGCGTCAGTCGGTCACGTCGCACAACATGCAAGCGGCGCGGCAGCAATGCTCGCCGGTATTGCCATTGGAAGCTTCGCGTGGTTCGCGATCCTGTCGACGATCAGCGGGCGGCTCGGCCGCCGACTGCGCGACAAGCACTTGCAGGTTGTCGACGCGTTGGCCGGTGTCGGCATCGCCGGCTTCGGCGGCGTCCTCGCCTGGCGCTCGTTGCGCGCCAGCTAGAGCGCAGCATCAACGACTATTTGAGGGGGAGGTTGGAGAACTTCAGGACCATCGTGCCGGCCGTTGCGGCGCCGGGGCAGGTCGGATCTGCGGACGTGTTGAGGTCAAGCGTGTATGCCGCCTGCTTCATCCCGTAGTTCTTCATCTCCCCGCAGAACGGCGCGCTGACCGCGTTGCCGGTCCCGCCCTTGAGCCACAGGCTGCCCGACACCGCGCTGCCGGTCTGGTCGTCGACGACGATCGTGAGGTACTTCTCCCCCGCCTTGCGCTGCACCGCGTAGTTGTCACCAGCGGCGCATGAACTCGGCGCGCCAGAAGCAGTGACCGCCTCGGCGTTGAGGTTGAACCCGCAGCCGCCGGTGTAGGTGACGGTCACGGTGCGGACCTTGAGCTTCACGCTTGCGGCGTCAGCAGCATGCGCCGCGACACCGCTGCCGGCGGCCAGCATGGCCGCGGCGGCGAGTCCGAACGCGCGTCGGTAGGTGCTCACCATCAGTCAGTCCTCCCCTACTTGTTCTGATGCCACGCGGCGGCGAAGCGGGAGCGCGCGGCGAACCCGGCCGCACCCGTCAACAAGACCGCCGCACCACCGAGGAACCACGGCTCGCTCGAGCCGTCACCGGACGACGACGACCCCAGCCGACTCATCTGGTACTCCACCGTCGTGTCCTCTTCGCCGAGCTGGTCCGCACCGGCGAAGGCGAGCTGACGTTGCTCCTCCTCCTGCGAGGCGAAGCCGACGTTCGCGTTCAAGCCTGGGTTGGGGTTCGGGTTGGTGTTGGGGATGGGCTGACCGGGAGCCGCCGGTGCAGCCGCCGCCGCCGCGACCGGGGCAGCTACTGCGGCGGGCGGCAGCGGGTTGTGCCGCACGATCGGTATGGCGCCGCACTCGAGCTTGGCCGCCGACGACGCAACCACACGCACGCCGGCAGCAGCGTTGACGTGGGTCCGATATACGTGCTTCTTGTGCACCCGCGGGCAGCTGTAGCGCACGGTGAAGTTGAGCGCGTTGTCGTTACGCAGGTTCACCTGCGGGAAGGCAACCGGTGAAACCACGTGCATGACCGACGCCGGCACGCCCGGGAACTGCAGCGCAACCGCACGCATATCCGGCAGCGTCTCTGCTGCCCGCGTGATCGCTGGACCAAGGTTGACCGGGAGTACCTGCGTCTTCTTGATTTGGATGTTGCCGATCGTGACGCCTGGCTTGATGGTCACCGGAACCTTGCACACGAACGGTCCGCCGGCCGGCACGTCAGGCACGAGATCACCGTTGCAGTCGACGCCACCGGCGGGCGCGATCGAGCCACTGTCACGGCCCAACCGCTGCTCGACGCCGAGCGAGTGGAAGCCTTGCTTGACGCCCTTGTCGGTGACGCTTTCCACCGCGAGCCCGATGGGGTGCACGTGATAGGCGCGCAGCGCAGCCACCGTCTTGTCCCACGTGGGCGTCAGGTAGGACTTCTCCTGGTGGAACTTCTCGTCGGTGGCGAGCACCGCGAGCTTCAACGCCTCCGGCCGGTAACCCGCCGACTCTCCAGGTGAGAGATACCGGATGTATGTCGACCGACCGGGGTAGTGCTGACCTGCTCCGGTGGTCGATTGATAGAGCGCGGTGAGATCCGACTCCGGCGGGTCGCCGCCACCGCGCGCGTGCAGCTCGTTGAGTGCGTCACGCAGTGACTTGTCCGCCGGGCCGATGCGCCGGTCGAGGCGGTAGGCATAGTCGCCGGCCTCGCCGTCGCCGAGGTTGTCGATGTTCGAGGAGTAGTCCTTGAAGTCGGCGACACCGAACTGCGCGTTGAGACCGGTCGACGAGATGTCGTTGACGATGCCAGCCAGATCTTGCTTCAACCCGTTGATGGTGTTCTCCGTGCTTGCCGTCGTGTCGACGAGAAACATCAGGTCAACAGGCGACGGTGTGCGCGGCAGCAACAAGCGATAGGTGACGTCCTGCGACCCGCCCGCCGGCAACGAGAGCGAAGAAGTGCTCGGCGTCAGCGTCGAGGGAAACTGGCGTGGCACGTGTGGCAGCAGCTCGATGGGCCGGCCGTTGCCGACGAGGATGTTGAAGTTGAGGTCGACGACGAGGCGCAGCACGCTGTCGCTGTGCGTGCCCACGATCGCGAAGCCGGTCGCGAGTGGCGCGGTGATCTGGATCTGCACCGGTGGACCGACGCGCGGCGTGATGTCAAGCGCCTTGGCGACGTTGCCGTTGCTCTCGAGCCACATATTGTCGCCGTCGGACACGGCAACCGTATCGAGGATCGGCTGCATCGCGACATAGCGCGCAAGAACCGGAGCGGCGATCTCGTTCCAGCCGATGCCGTTCGAGCGGTCGAACGACTTGCGGTTCGCATGCCCGACGACCAGTTGAGAGCCGCCTTGGCCTTGCGCGACGTCATACGAGTTCACGTCATCAGCGCTGCGCTCAACCCCGAAGGTCAGCCCACCGTCCGTGGACCTCATGAGTCCGCCGGAACCGCGTGCGTAGACATAGTTGGGAACGGCCGGATCAGCCCGGATGTCCCTGAGCGTCGCCGACGTCGCGGAGGCGTCACGCTGCTGCCAGCTGTTACCGCCGTCAGTCGTGGAGTAGACGCCACCGGGCCCGTTGAACTGAGGGTCGATAACGGCAAACGCCGTCGTCGGCACGTTCGCCGTTGCAGTGATCTCCAGCGGACCGATGCTGCCGAACCTGGGTAGACCGGTCGCTTCGCGCACGCCGCCGACGCCGATCGCCGTGATGTGCGGCTTCGTCAGGCCCACGCTGAACTTGTCGTTCCATGCGACGTAGACGCGCGCGCTCGATGTCGCGCTGCTCGGCGCCGCGATGCCGACGACCTCAGCAGTCGACGGCAACGTGAGCAGGCTCCCGACTTGCGGAGGGATCGTGCTCTGCACAATCGGCGGCAATAGGTCGAGCGACCCACCGGTCGGCGACATCAAGGTGTGCCAGGTGCAACCCGCGTCGTCGGTCTGCATGACCTCTTGACCGTTGGTCGCAAACATTCGGTCCGGCGCATACGGGACCGACGCGACCTGCACGACCTGAGTCGATCCCGTCGTCCAGTTGGGATGGATCGCCTGCCAGCCGTTGCCGGCGTCCTGTACCCGGCCGCCGCATGGCTTGGGCTGGGCCGCGTTCACGGCGACGCCGACCCCGGTCGCGAGGACGGTGCCCGTCATCGTGACCGCAAGCAGCAGCCTCCGGGTTCGCATCGGTCGACTTAGCGCGACGCCGCGGACCGACGAGTGACGCCCTTGGCGCGAACGCGACCGCGCGCCGGCGGACGCATCCTGCCCTGCAGCCCGTCGATGTGCTGCTGCAAGAGCGCGCCTTCGAGCGTCTCCTCGGTCGCCAGGACAGCGGCGAACTCGTCGAGGAGCGAGCGGTGGTGCTCGAGCAGCACCTCGGCCTCGAGCTCGGCTTCCTGCAGGAGACGACGGATCGCACGGTCGGCGTCGGCCTTGGTCTCCGAGGCGACGTCGGACAGCGGCGTCTCCTCACCGAGGAACGCGGACGAGTCGCTGGTGAACAGGCGCATCAGCCCGATCTCGTCCGACATGCCGAACCGCGCCACCATGTCGCGCGCCATCGAGGTCGCCTCTTCCAGGTCGGCCTCGACACCCGTCGAGATCTGACCCGAGATCAGCCGCTCCGCGGCGGCGCCGGCCAGCTTGACCGCGAGCCTTCCGCGCAGCTGTGCCTCGGTGAGCATGAGCTCTTCTTCTTCCTGGCGCAGCTCCGTCACCGCGATCGCGCGGCCGCGGGTGAGGATCGACACCCGCTGCACCGACTGCTGCTCGCTCTGGCACAGGGCGACGATGACGTGACCGGCCTCGTGGTACGACGCCCGCCGCCGCTCGTCCTCAGTCATGAGGTGACCGCGACGCTTCGGCCCTTCGAGCACGCGCCGGATCGCCTCGCGAATGTCATCACTGGTGATCTCCGAGCGCGCACCACGGATGGTGAGCAGCGCGGCCTCGTTGACGACGTTGGCCAGGTCGGCACCAGTGAAGCCGGGGGTGCGGTCGGCAATGTCCTTCCAGTTCACGTCGAGGGCGATCGGCTTGTTGCGCGCGTGGATCTGCAGGATTCGCTGGCGGCCCTCGCCGTCGGGACGCTCGATCGTGATGTGCCGGTCGAATCGGCCGGGACGACGAAGCGCCGGGTCGAGGATGTCGGGACGGTTCGTCGCGCCGATGACGACGATGCCGCGGGAGACGTCGAAGCCGTCCATCTCGACGAGCAACTGGTTGAGCGTCTGCTCTCGCTCGTCGGAGCCACCGGTGCCACCGCCGGCGCCACGCTTGCGGCCGGCTGCGTCGAGCTCGTCGATGAACACGATCGCGGGCGCGGCCGCGCGGACGCGGGCGAACAGGTCGCGGACACGGGCCGCGCCGACGCCGACAAGCGCCTCGACGAACTCCGCACCGGCAACCGAGAAGAACGGCACCTCGGCCTCGCCGGCAACGGCCTTGGCGAGCAGTGTCTTGCCACAACCGGGCGGGCCGAACAGCAACAAGCCCTTGGGCGGCGCGGCACCAAGTGCCTCGTACTTGGACGGGTCCTTGAGGTAGTCGACAACTTCGCGAAGCTCGGCAACGGCCTCGTCGACACCGCCGGCGTCTTCGAAGGTGATCTTGGAGGTGCCCTTGCGCACCTTGCCCTTGCGCAGCTGGCTGAAGTCCGTGACGTCACCGATCGCACCGCCGCCGCCACGTCCGCCCGGTGCGAGAAGCAGGGCGAACACGGTGGCGAGGATCAGCAGCGGGAGCAGGAAGGTCGCGACGATCTTCAGCCGCTGCTTGTCGGTCTGGTGGTCGGTGCTGACCGTGGCCTGACCGGCCACGAGCGCGCGGTTGAGGTCAGCGGTGAGCGACGAGCTAGATGGGATGTCGGCGTAGAACTGGCCCGCGGAGCCGGGCTGGTTGACCGGGCTCGACTCGGGCAGGCGCGGGTCGGCGCCGGTGATGCCGGTGCCGGCGACATACGAGCCGGTAATGCGGTTGTCGACATCAAGGAAGGTCGCCGTCGCGATCCGGCCGTTCTGCGCGAGCGAGGTCAGCTCGTCCATGCTCAGCCGCTGGCCGGGCGTCGGCGCGGTGAAGATGGAGGACAGCGCCCAGAAGAACAGCGCGAACAGGATCGCGAGCAGCGCGAGCAGGAGTCGGCTGACGCCGCGCTTGCGGCCGCGGGCGGCCCGTTTACGGCCCCGGTCCCGCACGAACTCCGCCGTACGCTGGCGCGCCGTCACGACGAAGGCGCCAAAGCGACCGCCGGCGTTCTCAGGCATGGAAATGCCCGTCACAGTGACTCCTCTGGGGATGCGCCGCGGCCCGCGGCAAAACTCCGGATGTGTCCAGAATGCTTCAACAGTGTCCCATCTTGCACCTGCTCGCAGAGCAGGCAAAAACGCGTCACATCAGAACAACGAACGGACGTCCGACGCGTAACGGCGAAGGCCGCCGGCGCGCCAGGATCGGCGCGACCGACGGCCTCCTAGGCCGTAAGGGTCAGCTCACGCGGATGACGAGGAGCCCGGATCGGCCGGCCGCGTTGCCCGACGTGGCGCCGATCGTCGCGAACAGGCGCACCTTGCCCGCCGGGAGGCGGAAGTGCGCGGTGAAGTTCGACTTGTTGTTCAGGCGCGCCTTCGCGACGAGCTTCTTGCCGCTCGCCGTCTTCAGGTAGATCGCCACCGTCTTGCCCGCCTTGCCCGGCGCCACATGACCGGTGACGGTCACCGGGTTCGACTGGCTGGCCTTGCCGCGCAAGGTGACCGCTGCCTGCACCAGCGTGCGGGCCGTGCTCACCGTCGCAGCGTCGTGCGTCTGCGAACCGGCGTATGACGCGACGTACGTGGCGTTGCGGCTCGGGACGAAGGTCGCCGAGTAAGCGCCGGCGCTGTTCGTCACTCCCGTCGCCGCGTGCCCCAGCTTGCCGCCCGCGTACTTCGGCCGGACCGCGATCGTCGCGTTGGCGATCGGGTTGCCGGCTTCGTCGCTGAGATGGCCCGTGACGTGAATCGCATGCCCCGCAGTCACTCGCGCGTGGTCAGTGGACTCTGTCAGCGTCGTGGCGTGCGCCTGCATGGTCAGGCTCTTGGTGGTCGTGGCTTGCAGCCCGCTTGCCTTCTTCCCCGTGACCTTGATGGTCACGGTCCCGTCCGGGAACGAAGACAGGTCGGACGGACCCGCCGACCAGGTCGCTGTCGTGGCGCTCGGGTCGCTCGGCTGCGTCACGGTCGCGTTGACCAAGAGCTTGGTCGGCGCCTTGCCGGCAGCGGTGTAGAGCACCTGCACCGACGAGACGCCCTTGGTGACCGTGCCGGACGCGCTGACGCCGGTCTCGTTGGTCGCCGTGATCGGGTTGGTGACCGAGTCGATGGTCACGGTCGGCGGCGTGCTGTCGACCGTGAACGTGAACGGCGTAGCCGGAGTGCCCGTGCCGGGGATGCGAACGAGGTCGTTGTACTGGCCCGCCACCGGGCAACCGCTGTATGTCGCCGCATTCTGCGGAGTGCGGTCATCACAGTTGGTCGCCGAGTACGTGTGCACCTGCACCTCGTACTTGCCGTCAGGCAGCGTGCTCCCAAGCTTGATGCTGAGCGAGCGACTGTCGCTGGAAACGGTCGGCGTACCGCTGGCGATGCAGTTGCCGTTTGTGGTTGCCACGCACATCGAGGAGTGGTGAACCACCGAGCCGGACGTCGTGCAGCAGTCGGTCCAGGACTCTTTGATGGTCTGAGTGAAGCCCACGGAAACCTTGGTCGGGGTTTGCACGGACTGCGTCTGTGCGGCGCTGAATGTCGTGTCACCGGCCTCCGACGTGAGCACACTCGTCGTCAGGCTGGGGACGAATCCCGCGGTCTTAGTCAGGTCCACACTGGAGCAGGTCTGCACCGGGGGCGGGTTGTTGTCGCACTCGGCGCTGACGTTGCCAACCGCGTCCGCAGCCTGGACCACGACGTGCAGCGGGCCGTCGTTGAGCGAAGAGACGTCCACCTGCGTCGACGGCAGGTTGGTCCCCTGCGCCGGGTAGGTGTGCGTCACGGCGTTGCTCGCACCGTCCGTGATCGTGACCACGTAGGACTTCGTGTCGGTCGACGAATCCTGGGCAGCCACCGTGACGAATGCCGTGTGATTGGTGGAGTCGTTGGTGATGGTCGGCTTGGGGCTCAAAGTCGGCATCGGCGGCGGCGTGTAGTCGATGTCGAACTTGGGGCCATCGACCGCGGTGGGGCTGCTCGGCTGGCCGTTGGCGTCCTGCACCGAGGCGTTCCAGGTCTGCCCTGTCTTCGACGGGCCCCACTGCATTCCGCTGATGTCGACCGTCGCCGTCCACGGGCAGGAGATCGCCGAGCATGGGGCGACGACAACAGTCCCGGTCGCGTCGCCGGCCCCCTGAGGAGCGCCCGTCGGCACGTCCACCGTCACCGTCATACCGGGCGGGGCGTAGCCACTCAGCGGGAACGCCTTGTTGTTCCCCGTGGTCGCCGTGCCCGGTGCGGAGAGCTTCGACGGCAGCGCGCCCGAGACGTAGAGCTTGTAGTCGAGCGCCGTCTTGGCGTTCGCGTCCGCGGCACTGGCGACGTTGACCAACGCCTCGTACGTGCCGCCGTCGGTGAGGTTGAAGTCCGGGTTGAACTGAACGGTGTCGTTGGTGCCGCCGACCGGGGCGCTGCTGCTTGTCGTGATCGTGGTTTGGCCGGGCAGTCGCAGCCCACGGCTGCCGTCAGCGTTGATCTCGTAAAGGACGAAGGCGCACTTTGTGGTGTCGGAGCATGCGGTGGAGCTGCTCGATCCGGTGCCGCCGGCGATCGCCTGGTCGAAGACCGCAGTGATGTTCTCGCCGGCCCCCCACAGGGCACCACCGGGCTCCGGGGCGCTCTTGGTGTCGTCCATCTTCGGGGCAGTGGCCGCAAACGCCACCGCGTTAGGCAGCACCAGGCTGGCCGCCAACGGAACAATCGCCGTTGTCAGCGCCGCCATGGCGGCGGTCGCGACGGAGCGGCGCAAATGTGCTGCGGCCATCAGTGCTGTCTCCTTGTGATGAGTCCCCGTGTCCTACGGCGAAAGGTTCTGCGCCGTAACAACTTCTCCTGCATCCGCTCAGGTGATTTGTCCCTTTCCCGCACAGATCTGGCCTCTGACATTAAAGGACGATCGCGATCGCACGCGGTCGCGCGCGCGGCGCGTCGTACCGGATCAGCGACGGCACGCGGAGCAGGTGCCGAAGATGGCGAAATGGCCGGCGTCGACGGCGAAGCCGTGCTCCGCCGCGATCCTGCCGACCGCTCCCTCGATCACCTGGGTGGACACCTCTTCTATGCCGCCACACTCGCGGCAGACGAGATGAAGGTGGTCGGCGTCGTCAGCCGCGTGATAGGTCGGCGCGCCGTGCCCTAGGTGCGTGTGGGTGACCAGCCCGAGCTCTTCGAGGAGCTCGAGGGTGCGATAGACGGTGGAGATGTTGACGCCGCTTGCCGTACGCCGGACCCGCTCGGAGATCTCGTCCGGAGTGGCGTGGCCGAGCTGTGTGACGGCCTCGAGGACGAGCTGGCGCTGTGGCGTCAGGCGATAGCCGCGGGCGCGTAACTGCGCGTGCCACAACTCACCTGGCTCGCTCGCCACGCTCGAAAGTCTAGGAGCGGTCAGCGGAGATTCACGACGTTGCCGTCGGTGAGCCGCTGCTCCGGTAACCGGGTCACCGGCGCGACCGGAAGCCGCAGCAGGAACGTCGAGCCGGCGCCGGGCACTGACGAGACCGATACGTCGCCGTTCATGGCTCGGGCCAGCCGGCGCGTGATGTAGAGGCCGAGCCCGGTTCCGGTCTGGGTCCGCGTCTCCTCCAGCCGCTCGAAGCGCTCGAAGATCCGCTCCTGCGACTCGGTCGGAATCCCCGGGCCGCGGTCGGTCACGGACACTAGGACGTCATCGCCTTCGACGCAGATCCCGACATCGACCGGCTCGTCGTCCGGCGAGTACTTGATGGCGTTGGCGATGAGGTTGGACACCGCCCGCTCCACCCACACGGCCGAGCCGCGCACCTGGCACGGCACCGACGGCGGCCGCACGCGTACGGCGCGGTCCGGGCGGGCCGACAACGTGTCCTCGACCAGACGCATGGCGATCGCGGCAACGTCCGCGACACCTTCGCCGTCATTCCGACCCGACTCGATCCGCGACGCCTCGAGGATGTTGAGGACGAGCGACTCGAGCTTCTGCGCCTGCGCGAGGATCGACTGCACCGCCGTACGACGTTGGTCGTCGCTGAGCCGGTCGCCGCGATTGATCAGTGTCTGCGCCCAACCTTTGATGGGAACCAGCGGCGTACGAAGCTCGTGCGAGACGACCGCAACGAAGTCGTCCTTGAGCCGCTCGAGCTCGCGGGCCTGGGTGATGTTGCGGGCCACGACGACGAGCACCTCACGCCGGTTCTCCGAAGCCGGGATCCGGCTGTAGGAGCAGGACAGCCAGACTGTCCTGCCGTCCGAGGTGACGATCTGCAGCTCTACCGGCAGCGCCGCCGTCTCGACGGTCTCGCGCCAACGCTCGATCAGGATGTCCCGGCTACTTGCGTCGCGAGCGCGCAGTAGCCCGAGGTGGCGAGTGTTCACCATCTCCTCGGCCGAGTAGCCCGTCATCGCGATGAGGCCGTTGTTCCACGACGTGACCATGCCGTCGGCATCGACGGTGAAAATGCCGTCGCTGGTGCTTTCGAGGATGTCGGTGAGCTTCTGGCGCTCGCGGTCGATCGCATTGACGAGGTCGGAGCGCTCGATGAAGCCCACAAGCTCAGTGCCGAGGGCAGTCGCCACCGCGAGCTCGCCTGCCTCAAACCCTTCAAGCCCCACTCGGTCGTAGAGCATGAAGAAACCGATCGTGGTGTTGGCGAGGCGGAGCGGGACGACGAGGACGCGCTCATGCCCGGCGGCTTGCAGCAGTTGCGATGTCTCATGTTCCCCATCCAGCGGCAACCGCAGGGGAGCGTCGGCTTGATCGACCAATGCCGCTGCAAGCGGATGGCTGCCGACGCGAGTGCGTGTCACCGGGTGCAGGACACCAGCCTCGCAGCGATAAGTGCAGCTGCCGCGCTCGCCCAGCAGCACAAGCTCGGCCGCTTTAACGCTGAAGCCGTCGACCGCCGCTGCCAGGAACGTAGGCGCGGCGCTCGGCAGTTCGAGCGACGTCGCCAATGCGTGCGTTGCGCGCTGCAACGCTTCCATTCGGTTGCTGTCGGTGCGGACGTTTGCATAAGCCCGACTAGCAAAGTCCAGACCGATGACATACAGCGCACCAATACCGATGAGGGCGGGCGCCCATCGGTACATTGCGACAAGGGTCACAGCCGCGACGAGCGATGCGCCGTTGCCGGCGGCACGTTGACGTAGACCATAGACGACGTCGCGAAGCGTTTGCCGCTCGCTCGTCGTGCTCATCGCAATCTGCAACACCAGCGTGATCGCGACCTGATTGACCAGACTCATCGAGACGGTCGCCGCAACCGTCGCGACTACCGCGCGGGCAGCCGACGGATGCGATCCCATGATCGCCTGTCCGACGAGTGAACCGACGCCTGCGGCGAGCGTCCACATCGCGGTGTTGAACGTCACCTTGAGCGCCGGGACGCGCCGTAGCATCTCAGCGGCGCCGACGGCGACGAGACACGTGAGGACCGCATCCCGGCCAGAGGCGACAAGCACCAGCGGAGCCATGACGCCTTCGATGAGATTGAGGCTCAGTCCGTGGCCGCGATAGTTGTACTTGCGGACTTGCAGGATCTCCGTCAGCCAGAGCAGAAGGCCCATCACCACGACTAGCTCGACGCTCGCGCTGTGCTCAGGGTGCGTGGTCACAGCCGCAGCGACGCCTAGCGCGCAGGCAGCGGCCGTGACGATCGCCACGTAGAGCTTCAGCAGCATGACTTCGGCTCCCCCACCGTCGTCGTCAGGTCAGTACTTCGGGTCAAGGTGTTCGGTTGTCGTCGACTCACTGGTCCCAGGCGCCGTACCAGGCACTGCCGGTCCAGTTGGCGCCGTACTCCTCGGTACCGGTCCAGTTCGCGCCGGTCCAGTTCGCGCCGGTCCAGTTCGCACCGGTCCAGTTCG